>OLQU01000309.1_pt1 | contig 43355 bp, 35 predicted proteins | sample 1672271 | NCBI WGS metagenome assembly OLQU01 (sample SAMEA3136666, study PRJEB25190) | human gut metagenome | biome: human gut; feature: human-associated habitat; material: faeces | place: Austria | collected 2013 | reverse complement strand
CTGCCGGAGCGGTGCTTAAGCCGCAAGGCGGGAATTGTGCGGTGTTGCCTTAGAAAACGAAACACACGGCAAAACACCCGCGGGCAGACCGGCCCGCAACCTTGTGATGCCATAAAGGAGGCCGTGACCCGGCATGCCGAACCTGTTATCCCGCCTGCGCGGGCTGCGGCCAGCGCTGACCCGCCGCGCATTCTGGCTGTGGGCGGCGCTTATCACCCTGCTGCGCTGCGCAGTCACCCATTTTCAGCTGGCCTATATGTGGGCTGGCGGCGCCCCGCTGGACGATGAACTGATGTTCCGCGCGGCCAACGCCATCACCAGCGGCCAGTGGCTGGGGGAATACGACTATTTAACGCTTTCCAAAAGCATGTTTTTTGCCGTCTGGCTGGCACTGCTCAACAAACTGCACCTGCCCTACCTGTTGGGCGGGGCACTGTTGTGGTGTGCTGCAGCGCTGCTGGCAGCGTTTGCTCTGCGCCCGCTGTGGCGCAAAAGCCCGGCGGGCCAGGCCAGGGCCTTGACCCTGCTGCTGTACGCGCTGCTGGCATTTCTGCCGTCCAGCTGGGCGTCTTACACGCTGCGCGTTTACCGGGATAATATCTTCCCGGCGCTCTGCCTGCTGTTTTTTGCCGGTATGGCGGGGGCGGCGCTGCGGGCTGTGTTTTATACCCGCCAGCAGGCACCCATTTGGCCGTGGCTGCTGGCAGCGGGCGTTGGCCTTGCCTGCGGTTACCTGAACCGTGAAGATGCCGGGCTGTTTTTGCTGCCTTTTGCCATTGCGGCTACCCTTTGCATGCTGGTGGTGCTGCTGCACCGCCGCCGCTGGCTGTGCGCCGCGGCGCAGGTGATTCCATATGCGGTTCTGGCGGCAGGGGTGGGCATTTTCTGCGCGCTGAACCAGCACTGGTACGGCGTGTGGGGGCTTTCGGATTTCAGCGAGGGCTCTTTTGCCGATGCGATGGGGGCCATGACCCGCGTGGCGACGGATTCGGACGAGCCGCTGCTCAGCGTGCCCGCCGATGCGCGCGAAAAGCTGTATGCCGAGATCCCGCAGCTGCAATGCCTGCAATACTGGCTGGAGGAGGACCCCCAGCTGCAAAATGATTTCCGCGACCCGGAACTGGATGATTACCGTGCGGGCAGCTTTTATTGGGCAATCCGCCGTGCCGCCCAGTATGAGGGCATTTACGCCGACGCTGCCACCGCCGATGCCTATTGGCAGGGCGTAGCCGATGCCATCAATGCTGCCTGTGATAACGGCACCCTGCCCGCCCGCAGCGGCAGGCGCAGCGCCACCAGCCAGCCCATCCGTGCGCAGTATGTACTGCCCGCAATCCGGGAAGCTGCCAAGAGCGCCCTCTGGGCCCTGACCTTCCAGGATTGCCCGGCCTATTACCAGACCCTGCGCTCTATCGGGACCACCGAGGACGTTGCCCAATGGTCTGCCTACCTGCACTGTAACTTTAATAATGCCGCTGAAGCGGGCAAGGATACGCCCTACTATGCGCCGCTGCAAAAGCTGGCCTACCGCGCGCTTGGTGTATTGCGCTGCGTGTACGCGGTGCTGCTGCCGCTGGCCTTTGTGTGGGCTGTGGTGCGGCATCTGTGCGCATTGCCCATGGTTCTGCGCCGCCACACGGCAGGGGCAGCACTGCCTTGGCTGCTGCTGTTTGGCCTGTTGGCTATGGCAGCCCTGCGCTGCGGCATGATCGCCTTTGTTGAGGTTTCCAGCTTTGGCATTGGCACATCCACCATGTATCTTTCCACCGTGCACCCGCTGCTGCTGCTGTACACATACGGGTGCCTGATCTGCTACCACAATAAAGGAGTCATCACCGAATGACGGATCTGTTGATTATTGGCGGCGGTGCGGCGGGCCTGATGGCCGCCGGTGCCGCCTGCGCACGGGGGCTGACCACCGCCGTGGTGGAACACAACCCCAAAGGCCCCGGCCAAAAGCTGCTGATTACCGGCAAGGGCCGCTGCAATGTGACCAATGATTGTGATGTGCGCGAGTTTTTGAACTATGTGCGCCATAACCCGCGCTTTTTGTACTCCGCGCTGTACGCATTCTCTCCGGCAAGCGCTATGGAACTGTTTGAATCCCTTGGCGTGCCGCTCAAAACGGAACGCGGCCGCCGGGTGTTCCCGCAGAGCGACCGTGCCGCCGATGTGCTGGCCGCCCTGCGCAGCTATGCCGCCGACGCCAAATTTGTGCATGGCAGCGCCAAAGAGCTGTTGATTGAGGATGGTCGCTGTGTTGGCGTGCGCACCTCGGATGGCAAAACCCACCGCGCAGCCCATGTTCTGGTTACTACCGGCGGCACCAGTTACCCCGCCACCGGCAGCGATGGCTCCGGCTATAAGCTGGCACGGCAGGCGGGCCACACCATTGTGCCGCCCCAGCCCAGCCTGTGCAGCCTGGTCAGCCCGGATCCGGCCTGCCGCCAGATGATGGGCCTAAGCCTGCGCAACGTGACCTTGACCCTGCTGAAAGACGGCAAACCGCTGTTTACTGAGCAGGGCGAAGCGCTTTTCACTCACTTTGGCATCTCCGGCCCGCTGGTGCTTTCGGCTTCGACCTATATTGATGATGTGCAGCTGCACCGCTATATTGCAGAGTTTGACTTGAAGCCCGCCCTGGATGAAAAAACACTGTATGACCGCCTGACCCGCGACTTTGCGGCCCTTGGCGGCCACAGTGCCCAGGGTGCACTGGAAAAGCTGCTGCCCAACTCAATGCGGCCGGTTGCCGTTAAAAAGTGGGGCGTTGACCCTGCCACCCGTGCCGCCCAGATCACCCGCGAACAGAAGATGGCACTGGTACACCTGTGCAAGCACTGGCAGGTGCCCATCAGCGAACTGGGCGATTTGCAGCACGCGGTGATTACGGCTGGCGGCGTGGATACCAAAGAGGTTGACCCCAAAACCATGCAGAGCAAGCTGTGCCCCGGCCTGTATTTTGCGGGCGAAGTGCTGGATGTGGATGCCCGCACCGGCGGCTACAACCTGCAAATTGCATGGGCCACCGCACAAGCTGCGGTGCGCGCGATAGGAAACGATACCTACGGTGTATCAGAAAAGTCGAAAATATCGCCTATTTCTACAAATACAGTACTATAACGGAAGGAAGTTTTTCTGATGATCTCTGTTGCAATCGATGGCCCGTCCGGGGCGGGCAAATCCAGCCTTGCCAAACGCCTTGCTGCGGATATGGGCTTTACCTATGTAGATACCGGTGCCATGTACCGCTCCATCGGCCTGTACGCCGTGCGCCAGGGCAAGGACCCGCATGATGCCGCTGCCGTGGAGGCCCTGCTGCCGCAAATCCACCTGGATACCAAGCTGGAGGAGGGCACCCAGCACTTTTACCTGAACGGTGAGGATGTCTCCTCGGCCATCCGTGCCGAGGAGATCGGCATGGCGGCTTCCGCTGTGGCGGCGATTCCGGCTGTGCGCACCTTTTTGCTGGATGCCCAGCGCACTTTGGCCGCCAGCCGCGATGTGCTGATGGATGGCCGCGATATCGGCACTGTGGTGCTGCCCAACGCAACGGTAAAAATCTTCCTGACTGCCACCCCGGAAGCTCGCGCAGAGCGCCGCTATAAAGAGCTGCTGATGAAAGGCGAAAAGCACGACTACCAGAATGTTCTGGCCGATGTCCGCGCGCGCGACTATCAGGATACCCACCGTGCAGCAGCCCCGCTGCGCCAGGCCGAAGACGCTGTGCTGGTGGATACCAGCGAGCTGAACTTTGACCAGAGCTTTGAAGCCCTGAAAAAAGTCATTCAGGACCGCGCAAAATAAAAGCCGCGCTGCGAGCAGGGGAGAGCGTTGCACCTGGAAAAATGTAGGTAATCTCTTCCGACAATACACGGGGCAAATAACCTGACGGCTCAACGTACCCAAAAACACAGAACAACAAACATTTAACCAATTACTAAGAAATGGTGGAAAACTATGCTGCTTTATTGGATCCTGCTGCCGATCGTCTGGCCGCTGCTGCATATTTTGTGGCGCATTGAGGTGGTCGGCAAAGAGAACATCCCCCGCGGGCGCGCCCATGTTATTGCATCCAACCACCTTTCGGACCTGGACCCGGTCTATATTCTGGAAGCGGTGTTCAGCTGGAAGCGCTATACCATCCTGGCCAAGCAGGAGCTGTTCAAAAATCCGCTGATCGGCTGGTTTTTGAGCTGCATGGGCGCGGTGCCCATTGACCGCGGCAAGGGCGATATGGACACCGTTAATAAAGTGACAGACGAATGCAAAAACGGCACGCCGATCCTGATCTTCCCTGAAGGAACCCGCAGCAAGACCGGCGAACTGCTGACCTTAAAAAGCGGTGCTTTCCTGATTGCCGGCAACGCCGATGCCGACATGGTGCCCTGCCGCATTATTTACGATACGCCGGATAAGCGCATGCACATGTTCTGCCGCATCCGCATCTGCTTTGGCACCCCCATCCCGGCAGAGGAGATGAAGGTAGAGGACCCGCGCCGCTCGGTACCCAAGCTGCGTGCCCTGCGCACCCGCCTGAAAACCGAACTGGAACGCCTGTACGAAGAAAATCACTTCTAAAACGCGATACAGGGAGAAATAGCCATGCAAATTATTCTTGCAAAAACCGCAGGGTTCTGCTTTGGGGTAAACCGCGCGGTCAAGCTGACTTATGAATTGCTGGAGCAGGGCCGCCCGGTGGCAACCCTTGGCCCGCTGATCCATAACCCGCAGGTGGTGGAGGATCTGGAAAGCAAAGGTGCCATTACCTGTGACAGTGTGGACGATGTGCCGGACGGCTGCGAGGTTGTCATCCGCAGCCACGGCGTTGGGCAGAGTGTGTATGATAAAATCTCAACACGCCGCCTGGCGTATCATGACGCCACCTGCCCGTTTGTTACAAAAATCCATAAAATTGCTGCGCGGGCCGGTGCGGAGGGCGCCATGCTGCTGGTGGCAGGCGATGCCAAACACCCCGAAGTACAGGGAATTGTGGGCCATACTACGGGAAAAGTGGAAGTGTTTGCCAACTTGGCAGAACTGGAAAAACTGCTGCCGGAACTCACACAACAAAAATCTATTTTTGCGGTAGCGCAAACCACTTTCAATGTCCAAAGCTGGGAAACTTGCAAGGAATTTTTGAAAAACCAGTGTACAAATGCCAAAATATTTGATACAATATGTAATGCAACGTGGGCGAGGCAACAGGAAGCGGAAGACCTCAGCCAAAAATGCGATCATATGGTCGTCATTGGTGGTCATCATTCTTCCAATACCCAAAAGTTGTTGCAGGTCGCGGCCCGGCATACCAAAGCTATCAATGTGGAGACAGCTGATGAACTCGACAAAGATTGGCTTAACGGTGCCAGGATCGTGGGCGTAACAGCCGGGGCTTCAACGCCTTCGTCTATAATTGAGGAGGTACTTAACTGTATGAGTGAAGAAATCCGTGACGACATGAGCTTTGAGGAGATGCTCGCTGCATCCGAAGCAAAGCCCCTGTACGCAGGTAAGATCGTAAAAGCCAAGGTCATCAGCGTTTCCCCGACGGAATGTGTCGTCGGTATTGATGGTTCCAAGCACACTGGTATCGTCAAGCTCAGCGAGATGAGCCATGACCCCAACGCCAAGATGGAAGACCTTGTTAAGGTGGACGACGAGCTGGATTTGGTTGTTGTCAAGACCAATGACCAGGAAGGTGTTGACACCCTTTCTCGTGTCCGTTTTGAAGCCCAGAAGGGCATGAAGGATGTTTCCGAGGCTGCTGAAAACGGCACCGTTATGGAAGGCGACGTCATGGAAGCCAACAAGGGCGGCGTTGTTGTCAACGTCAAGGGCGTTCGTGTGTTTGTTCCCCGTTCTCAGGCTACCATGCGCCGCGACGAGGACTACACCAAGCTGGTTGGCCAGCACGTTAAGCTGGTTATCACCGAGTGCGCAGGCCGCAAGATCGTCGGCAGCATCAACAAGGTTACTGCTGAAGAAAATAAGGCAAAGCGCGATGAGTTCTGGAAGAACGTTGAAGTTGACAAGCAGTACACTGGCGTTGTCAAGAGCCTGACTTCCTACGGTGCCTTTGTTGACATCGGCGGCGTGGATGGCCTGTGCCACATCAGCGAACTGAGCTGGAACAACATCAAGCATCCCTCTGAGGTCGTCAGCGTTGGCGATACCATCGAAGTGTATGTTAAGAGCTATGACCCCGAGAACCAGAAGGTTTCCCTGGGCTACAAGAAGGAAGAGGACAACCCCTGGGAGAAGCTCAAGAACGAGTATCCCATCGGCTCTGAGTTCGAGGCTCCGGTCGTTTCCATCACCAAGTTCGGTGCATTTGTCCGCATTCTGCCGGGCATTGACGGTCTGGTCCACATCAGCGAGATCAGCAACGAGCGCGTGAACAAGGTTTCCGACGTTCTGAAGGTCGGCGACATGGTCAAGGTTAAGCTGATCAATGTTGACTTTGATCGCAAGCGCATCAGCCTGTCCATGAAGGCTTGCCTCGACGAGGCTGCCGAGGACGCTGAATAATCCCCGAATTGCAGCAGGGGCCTGCCTGGCAACAGGCGGGCCCCTTTTGTTATATGCCCGTGTGCACTGTTGGCGTACACTGGCGAGCAGCGCTGCAAACCTCCCTGCGCTGTGTGGTAAAGGATAAACTGCATGGAAAAATTAAGGGCTTTTATTAAAAAATATTATGAGGGGCTTGCCTACCTGTTTTTTGGCGGGCTTGCCACGCTGTTGAACCTGGTGCTGTTTGCCGTGTTCCAGGCTGTGCTGGGCACGGGCTTTGCAACCGGCATTGGCAATGTGCTGGATAATATCATCTGCATTCTGTTTGCCTACTGGACCAACCGCACCTTTGTGTTCCGCAGCAAAAACAGCGGCCAGGCTGCTCTGGCGGAGTTTGGCCAGTTTGTGGCCTGCCGTATTGGCACCATGGTCATGGACCAGGTCATCATCTGGCTGGGCGTCAGCGTGCTGGCACCGCATGTGGCATTTGCCGCAGCCAACGCTGACCTGTGGGCCATGGGTGTTAAACTGTTCAGCCAGGTTATCGTGATTGTATCCAACTATGTGTTCAGCAAGTTGTTTATTTTCAAAAAGAAATAACAACACAGAACAGATAGAAACCCGAAACAACCAAACCGACGATGATAAGGAGGGCTTTCTTATGACAAACAAAATCCGCGGCGGTGCATTCCGTCTGACCGGCCTGATCCTGGGCATTGTGGGCGCAACGGTCAGCCTGACGGCCATTGTATTTTCGACCATCGGCCTGCACCAGGCGCACCTGTGCAAGACCTGTAAAAAAGGAGAAGAATTCAAATGAAATACACCAAGGAGGAAATCCTTTCCAAAGTTGACCACACCCTGTTGAAACCGGAGGCTACCTGGCCCCAGATTCAGGCCCTGTGCGATGATGCCATCAAGTATCATACGGCATCCGTCTGCATCAACACCTGCTATGTCAAGCAGGCTGTGCAGTATATGGCGGGCCGTGTTGCGGTGTGCTGCGTGGTCGGCTTCCCTCTGGGTGCAATGGATACTGCTTCCAAGTGCTTTGAAGCAAAGACCGCTGTGGAAAACGGCGCCGAGGAAGTGGATATGGTCATCAATATCGGCCGCCTGAAAAACAAGGAATATGACGCTGTGCGCGAGGATATCGCCGCCGTCAAGCGGGCCGTGGGGGATAAGGTGCTCAAGGTTATTATTGAAACCTGCCTGCTGACCGATGAAGAAAAAGAGAAGATGTGCGATATCGTGGTGGAAGCCGGTGCCGACTTCATCAAGACCAGCACGGGCTTTTCTACCGCAGGTGCAACCTTCCATGATATTGAGCTGTTTGCCCGCTGCGTGCGCGGCCGCTGCAAGATCAAAGCAGCCGGCGGCATTTCCACCGTTGAGGACATGGAAAAGTTCCTGGATCTGGGCGCAGACCGCCTGGGCACCTCCCGCGCTGTTAAACTGCTGACGGCGGAATAATTTTGCCGTAACGCAGGGTACACACAAATAAACCAAAGACCTCCATCCCAAGCACAGAACCGTGCAGGGATGGAGGTCTTTTTGTCTACAATCAGCAATAAAATCAGTATTTGTTATCTTGCACAAAGCGAACGGTTGCGCTTACAGCAGGTACGCTTCAAACCGGTGCAGGTCATCCACCTTTACGGTTGCCTTGTAATACACGCCGTTTTCGCGGTATTCTTCAGCCAGAACGCTGCCGCGGGTGCGGAACACATCGGCCAGGGCCAGCTTGTCATAGGGCAACAGTACCTCAATGGTGCGCACACGGTGTGCCAGAATCTCGTCAATCTTGGCCAGCAGGCTGTCCAGCCCGTAGCCGGTTTTGGCGCTTACCAGCAGCACATCCGGGTCATAGGGGGCAACACCGGTGCGGTCGCACTTGTTGTAGACCGTCACCTGCGGGATATCCCCGCAGCCCAGGTCGTTCAACACTTCATCGGTCACGCTCAGCTGCTCGGCGGCTTCGCTGTCGCTGGCGTCGGCAATTTTCAAGATGATGTCAGAGCAGGCAGCTTCTTCCAGTGTGCTCTTAAAAGCATCCACCAAATCATGCGGCAGGCGGCTGACAAAGCCGACTGTATCCACCAGGATCACTTGTAACCCGCTGGGCAGCGTGCATTTGCGGGCGGTGGGATCCAGCGTGGCAAACAGCATGTCGGCTTCAAAAATTTCTGCGCCGCACAAAGCGTTGGTCAGGCTGCTTTTGCCCACGTTGGTGTAGCCCACCAATGAGATGACCGGAACACCGTTTTTCTGGCGGGCGCGGCGGGTTTCACCACGGCGCTTTTCCAGCTCTTTCAGGCGGCTTTCCAGCTTTTCAATGCGGCTGCGCAGGTAGCGGCGGTCCAGCTCCAGCTTGGTTTCACCGGCACCGCGGCGGGCACCGCCACCGCCGCCGCCACCGCCGCCCTGGCGGCTCAGCGCCTCGCCAAGGCCCTGCAGGCGCGGCATGCGGTATTTCAGGGTGGCCAGCTCAGTTTGCAGCTTGCCCTCGTTGGTGGTGGCGCGCGCACGGAAGATTTCCAAAATCAGCATCGTGCGGTCCAGCACTTCCACCTGCAAAGCCGCGCTCAGGTTGCGGATCTGGCTGCCGGTCAGCTCGCCGTCAAAGATGGCGGCCTCGGCATCGGTATTCAGGCATACCAGGCGCGCTTCCTCCACTTTGCCCTCCCCCAGAAGGGTGGCGGCTTCGGGGGTGCTGCGCTTCTGGCACACGGTAGCAACGGCCTGCATGCCGTTGGCTTCCGCCAGGGCGGCAAGCTCATCCAGACTGCGCTGGGAGTCAAACTTGCCCTGGTCCAGCGCCAGCAGCACAACGCGCACCGGCGGGCGCTCGCTGTCCAGAGCCTTCTGCCCAACAGGGGCGTCCTCTGCCGGGGCCTGGGTAGCGGTAAAATCCAGGGTGATGGGGTCCTTCATTTCGTCCATAGGGGTCCTTTCTGGCCGTATTCGGCCAGGTCAGCAAAAGTATGGGGCAGGGGAGTGAATGTCAGACGGTTGTCTCGGCATTCTCCGTTGGTTCTGCCTGTACAGCGGGGGCAGCGGCTGCCGGTTCATCGGATTTCTGGCTGCCGGGGTTCAGCAGGTACCAGGCCAGGCAGGGCACCTCGGTGCCGTCAAAGCGGTGCAGAACGGTATCGTGGTCATAATGGAAGCCGGTCTTGGCCAACACGCGGCTGCTTGCCACATTCTGGCTGGCGTGGAACCCGGCCAGCCAGGGCGCACCTACCATGCCAAACCAGTAATCGCGCACGGCAGCGGCGGCTTCGGTGGCATAGCCCTGGTTCCACCACTTTTTGCCCAAGGTGTAACCGATCTCATACATGCCGCCCAGCAGCTCGGTTTTCACGTTTTTCCAGGCATAGGGCTTTTCACGCTCACAGGATTCGGCGGGGGCAATGCTGATGCTGCCCATCAGCACACCGGTCACTTTATCGCAGATGCCCCAATCATAAAAATCCGGGCGGTCATATTGTTTGACGATCTCGTTCAGATATGCCATCGTTACCACCCAGTCACGGTGGGGCTCCCAGCGCAGGTAGCGGGTCACTTCCGGGTCATTGGCCCAGTTGCCAAACATCATTTCGCAGTCGTCGGTTGTCATACGACGCAGGACCAGCCGCTCGGTGGTCAACTCTTGTGTGCCGCAATGCTTCATCTTGATATACAACCTTTCCTTTGCAGTAGTTATGCTTGGCTGTGCAGCAGATACCGCCGCACAAAGCCCATAAAGATCTGCCACAGCTTGTACAGCTGGGCACGGTAAATGTTACAGTAAATAAACAGGATTGCTGCAGTTAAAACAAACTTGATGATAAAATTGTGGGCGAACACCACGCCGATCACGGCCACACCCACCGCCAGCAAAAAACCGCAGATCGTCCGGCTGAAGCTGGGGATGGTGCGGTAGTAATACTGCCCGGTCACAGTGCGGTACAAAAACATCGTTGCATTGGCCGCTACCAGGCCGACCGCGGCACCCATTACGCCAAAACGCGGCACCAGCACGGCGCACACGGCAATGTTGGCCGCAACGCCCACGGCGGTTCCAATCGTATCCTGGAACGGCTTGCGGGCAATGGTGTTGCCGTACACCGTGCCTTCGCACAGGATGGAGAACACCACGGCCAGCATCATCAGCGGAAAGTAGGGCAGGCAGGCCGATTTGGCCGGGAAGATGATGAAGATGATATCCTCAAACATGACCAGCAGGCAGAAAAAGCCGAAGATCAGCAGGTTCAGCAGATCATGGATGCGGCCAATGCGCTCCTGCTCGGTGCGGTAATGCGCGTAGACATAAGGGCCCCAGTAGGTGGAAAAACCGGCCTGAATGGTGGTGACAAGCTGGGCCAGGGTGTAGGCGAAATCAAACGAACCCTGCTCTGCCGCGGGGGCGTAATTGCCTAAAAAAGAAAGGCAGATGGCGCGGTACAGCGGGATCAGGATGGCCGCAGGTGCCAACACAATGCCGTAAGGCAGTGCCGCCCGGTAAATGTGGGCATAGGGGCGCAGGCCGCGCACAGGGGCCTCTTTCGTTTGACCTTTAGAAGCCCGCCGCCAATAGAACACTGCGACCCCCGCAAAGCTGCACACCGCACCCAGCACAAAAGCGCGGGCGTCCTGGGTAACAAAGCCGGGCAGCAGGTAGATCAGGTTCAGGCAGGCCTGCATCCAGAGCGTTTCGGTGGTGTAGGCGCGCACATTGTTTTCCAGCCGGAGCAGCACGTTGAGGTAACGCACCAGCATGTACAGAGCAGCGTTCAGGAACAAAAACGGCACCAGCCCGGCACCGTTGGCCCCAAGGCCAAAGGCCGCCGCCAGCGGCTTGGCGAAAAAGATGCTGCCGATGCCGCCCGCCAGCAGCATGACCAGCACCGAAAGCCGGGTACACGCGGCAAACATGCTGCGCCCGGTGGAACCGGCAGGCGGTTCGTGGTAAAAGCGCAGCAGGCTTTGGTCCAGCCCAAGCATGCCCACGTTCATCAGCGACATGGTGTATGCCATGAAGGAAGCAGGAACGGCGTAGCTTTCGGCGGGCAGGACGCCCTTGATGATAAGTGCTGCGCCGGAAATGCCAAAGCCAAGGTAGGTGGCAATGGAGTATTTCATCACATTTCCGGCAAAGCTTTCAGTTTTTTTCGGTTCAGACATGGCAGGCTCCCATTTGCAGCGGGCGCACCGCAGCGCGCCGGAAAAACAACTTTATTTTACATATGGCCGGATGCGCGCTTCCATGCGCTGGATCTCCTCCGGCGGGATATAGGCTTTGTCCACATAACCGTAAATGCGCTGGGCAAAGTTGGCCAGCGGCGGGCAGAAGGCAAACACCCGTTTGGGTTCCCACTTGTGGCGGTACAGCATGTGTACCCCCGCCAGTGCGCAGAACTTGAGCAGGTTGAAGTGCGGCGTAAAGCCGGGCCCCATCGGTTCATCCCGCGGGGGATTTTTGTACACTTCCTCCAGCAGGTCGGCCATCCGCTTGTAGGCCGGGGCAGGGGAGGGGTCAAAATAGCCCTCAATCACATCCCGTGCAATGGGGAACGGCGGGTTCGGCTGCGCCATGGCAGCGGCAAACTCCGGGTAGCTAGTCACATAGTGAGCATCCTTGTAGATGACGGGGTCATACTCGTGCTCGATGGGCACCGGGCGCAGGATATGGCAGCTTTTGCCCGCCATGTATACTTCGGCCACAGCGGTGCTCATCCAGATGGAGATGGAATCCGCCGCCACAATCCACTGCTTGACGGAATCCGCAAAAATCACATGGAAGTTGGGGCGTTTGGCGGCCAGCTCGTCCAGGGCTTTGCATTTCCATTCGCTGGGGTGGCGGCGGTATACCAGTTCCACCTCCGGGTGGTCACCCAGGTAGCGGTCAAACCAGGCCAGCGTTTTTTCCATCGAAACGCGGTTGGTGCGGGCAAAGCCGGAAAAATCCGTTCCCGCCATTTTGGAAAGCTCGGCCACTTCCTGGTCGGTCATGCTGGCATAGCCAAAGCTGGAAATGTACAGGTGCAGCTGTTTGGCGGGGTCAAGGCCGAATTCCTTGCACAGGGTTTCCTTATCCTTAAAGTAGCCCTTGAACTCCGGCCGCAGAAAGTCCATCATCACAGCGCCGGTCACGGGGGTGTTCTTGGCATCCATGCCATGGGCCTGTAACCGCTGGGCAGTGCGCTGGCCCCAGCAAGTCTGCACGCAGCGCTTGGCGTTGCCGTTCATGTTGAACCAATCGCCCTCCTCCTGCGTGTCGGAGAGCATCTGCTCCCAGTGCAGGTTGACGATCTTGTTGCATTTGCCAATGTTGTTGTACACATGGCTGTTGATGGCTTCGTTGTCATACATGCAGCTGGCAACCAGAACTTCCGGCTTGTCTTTGCCAAACAGGCGCAGATCTTTGGCATCCAGCAGCTGGCGGATGCGCACGGTGTAGCCGCGGCGCTCCAGCTCCAATTTGAGCAAAAGATCGCTCTCATATTCCCGAACGGTGTGTTCGTACAAAATCAAAAAGTCCAGTGCCACAGGGGACCTCCTTTTTGGGGTGGGGCAGCATCAGCGCTGCATATCATCAAACAGTTCGGCTGTCCAGTCCGGCAGGCCGTATTTTTCGTCCAGGTGGAACCCGTCAAAAAACTGGGTGTCATCATCGGTAATGCAGCTGGTGCCCCATTCGTAATTCAGCACGGTAAAATTCTGCTTTTCCAACAGCGGCAGAACTTCGTCCTGCATCACGGCGGTAATGCCAAAGGCATCGCATACCTCGGTGCGCACATTGGCGGCCATGGGGGGCAGCACAATGGTCAGCTCCACGCCGCGGTCTGCGCAGCGCTGGGCCATAGCCAAAAACTCCGCCAGCTCGGTTTCGTTCAGTGTCCAGTTCTGGCAGCGGGTGGTGATCAGCGCCGGGTACTCATACAGCTTTTTGTGCAGCGAAATCGTGTTCCCGGCATCATCCAGGTAATCCGCCGCGGCCCAGTCGCCGGATTCAATGGTGTCCGGCGTGCCCTTTACGGTGTCCATAAACACGGTCAGGGCGTTCACGTTGTATTCCAGGTTCAGACAGTAGGCCAGTGGGTTACGCAGGGTAGCTTCCAGCGCCGAAAAACGGTCGGTGTTATAGCTGCTATTTAAGGTGTAGAACGAAAGCTCAAACAGAATGCGGTTCACCTGGTTGCCGGAATCCAGCACATAGTTGGCAAGGTCCACACATTCCTTCAGGGAAGCACCGCCAAAGGCCAGGTTCTGCCAGCTTTGTCCGGTCAGGGAATCCACAAGGTCCATATCAAAGTGGGCCAGGCGGCTGTCCCCGATGATCAGGTTGGTGCCGGGGCTCTGCTCATAGGCGCGCACACGGGCCACCGGCTGGCTGGAAGAGGCTGTTTTTTTGATGCCAAAATAATTGTTTGGCTCAAACGCCACAAAAAAGGCAAACCACAGATAGACCGGCACGAACAGCAGCGCCAATTTTTTGATGATATGCTTCACGCCGGAAATCTCCTTTTTTCCATAAGATTAAAACCCTGCATAGGGGCCGAACGCGTTGGCGTTAAAGCCGCCGCTCTGCATGATGTACCCCACCAGGATAAAAACGATCAAAACAACATACAGCGCATTGCGGTGCTTGGCGCTTGCCAGGGCAACCTCAGCCGGTTTGTTTTTGCAGGCAAAATTGCGCCGGTGATCCAGCCAGATGCCAAGCGCCAGCGCCAGCACAGCGAACGCCCAATAAGCCGCTACCATAATGGTATTGGCGTAAAAGCCGGTATACGCTGTGCTGTACAGCTCCCCGGCAAAGCGGGCGGGGGACCAGCTGTTCATCAGGCAGCGGCCCAGGTAGACGAAAGCATCGCCAACGCCCAGGTTTTCGGCCATGCCGGAAAGGTTGCCGGACCCCACGCGGAAGAACACCATGCTGATGGTCCACAAAACAAACACCACAACCCGCTTGCCCCACAGCACACGGGCCGGGGTGCCGCGCTTTTTTGGTTTGCCAAAGCGGCGGTGCAGCAGCTCTTCGCCCACGCGGTAAACCGCCTGCAGCAGACCCCAGATGATGAATGGCGCGGTGCTGCCGTGCCAGAAGCCGGAAGCAAAGAACACGCAGAACACGCACAGCTCGGTGGGCAGGCGGCCAAAGCGGCCAAGATCTGCCCAGGCCAGCGGCATAAAGAGATAATCCTGCAGCCAGGAAGAAAACGAGATGTGCCAGCGGCTCCAGAAGCCGGAAAAGTTGGTGGCGTAAAACGGGGTCTTAAAGTTTTCCGGCAGGTCCAGCCCCAGCACAAGGCCGGTGGCACGGGAAATCTCGGAATAGCCGGAAAAGCTGAAATACAGATAAAAAGTGTACATCACCGCGGTCAAAATCAGCATGGGGGCGCTGTAATCCGCATAGTGGGGGAAAACCGTATCCACCACCATGTTCAGCACATCCGCCACGGCAATGTATTTGAACAGCCCCAGCGCATATAGCCGCAAAGCGCGCACCGTGCGGGCGGCATCAAAGCGGTGCCCGGCGCTCAACTGCGGCAGCAGCGCACCGGCGCGGCAGATGGGCCCCTGGGTGACGGTGGCAAAAAAGTTGAGGAACAGCGCCAGCCGGATAAAGCTGATTTCCACCTCGCAGTCGCCGCGGGTGGCGTCGATCAGGTAGGCGATTGCGGCAAAACTGGTAAAGCTGATGCCCAGCGGCATGGCCACCGCGCGCCAGCCGTGCAGCACCCCGCCCAACAGGCCGTTATACTTAAAAAAGGCCAGAATGCCCAGCATACCGATCACGCCAAGGCGCAAAAAGGCGGTTTTGTGTGCGCCGCCCCGCCAGGCAAGGCCGCGGCCGCACAGGTAGGTGAACACCGCCAGTGCAATGGTGACCGGCAGCATGGCCGGCATGGCCAGAGCATAAAACACCCACGAAGCCCCCAGCAGAAACACCGGCTGCATGCGCACCGGCAAATGCAGGTAAACGGCAGCCACAACCACCAAAAATGCACAGTATTGCAGGCTTTGCAGCCCCATGAGCGCAACCTCCAGACCTAATAGGAGCGGTACCGCACAACGCACGGCGTGCCGCAAAAAATCCACAGGCAGCAAGGATAAAATAAGACCGCCTGCACCCGCAATATGGCAAAATGGCGCAATATCACAGATTAACTAAACTATTATACCTGTTTTGCCTACTAATGTAAAGTGGGCCGCCTGGCAGGGACAAAATACGCACGAAAAAACGTAAAGAATATTGTTTGCACAGCGGCAACAAAAGCGGCGTTAAAATGTGATAACAAAGAGCAAAACGCGGAATAAAAAGCAGGCCTACTAGGTGTGATAAGTTTCCTGGAACGGTTGCACTGAATACGTGAAAATGATATACTATCATAGTAATAAAAAATAGGCTGGGTGTGTACCAAACTGTCCGGTGGTTGAAATGCTGGTGGGACGGACAGTTTTTGCGGAACTGCAAGCAGGGTTCCGCTGCAGGCTTACGGGAGTGAAAAATATGAAAGTTGTAATTCTTGCCGGCGGCTATGGCACGCGCATTTCGGAAGAAAGCAAGTTCAAGCCGAAACCGATGATCGAAATCGGCGGTATGCCTATTTTGTGGCATATCATGAAAGAGTATTCTTACTATGGCTTTAATGATTTTGTGATCTGCGCCGGGTACAAGCAGCATATGATCAAGGAGTGGTTTGCGGATTATTTCCTGCATACCAGCGATGTGACCTTTGACTTCACCCAGGGCAACGAGATGATCGTGCATGACCAGCACGCCGAGCCGTGGCGCGTGACGGTGGTGGATACCGGCCTGAACACGATGACGGGCGGCCGCATCAAGCGGGTGCAGAAATATATCGGCAACGAAACCTTTATGATGACCTATGGTGATGGCGTCTGCGATGTGAACATTGCCGAACTGGTCAAGTTCCATAAGCAGCATGGCAAGCTGGCAACTCTGACCGCCGTGGTGCAGGAACAGCAGAAAGGCGTGCTGGATATCGGCCAGGACAATTCGGTTCAGGCGTTCCGTGAAAAAAGCGTCAACGATGGGGCTATCATCAACGCGGGCTATATGGTGCTGGAACCGGAAGTGTTTGATACCATCAGCGGCGATGATACCATTTTTGAGCAGGCCCCGCTGCGCGAGCTGGCAGCCAAAGGCCAGCTGATGAGCTATGTGCACCGCGGATTCTGGCAGTGCATGGATACCGAGCGCGAAAAAAGTATGCTGGAAAAAATGTGGGCGTCCGGCTGTGCGCCCTGGGAAGTGTGGAACCAACAATGAACTTGGAATTTTACCGCGGCAAACGCGTGTTTGTAACCGGGCATACCGGTTTTAAGGGCAGCTGGCTCTGCCGCATGCTGGTGGGGGTCGGTGCGGTGGTAACGGGCTACAGTTTGCAGCCGCCCACAAATCCCAATCTGTTCACCCTGGCTGGGTTGGAAGGCAAAATGACCAGCGTGATCGGCGACATCCGCGATTTTGCCAGCCTGAAAGCGGCCTTTGATGCCGCTCGGCCGGAAATTGTGCTGCACCTGGCGGCTCAGCCCATTGTGCGGGACAGCTACAAGGACCCGCGCTATACCTATGAAACCAATGTGATGGGCACCGTGAACCTGTTGGAATGTGTGCGTACCGCCCAAACCCCACCGCGCTCTGTGCTGAACGTAACAACGGATAAGGTGTACCAGAATAATGAATGGTGCTGGGGCTACCGCGAAAACGAACCGCTGGACGGCTTCGACCCCTACTCCAACAGCAAAAGCTGCTCGGAGCTGGTGACCCACAGCTATAAAAACAGCTTTTTTGCGGATGGCAGCGTGGCCATCTCCACTGCCCGCGCAGGTAATGTGATTGGCGGCGGCGATTTTGCCAATGACCGCATTATCCCGGACTGTGTGCGTGCCATGGCAAAAGGGGAGAGCATCGGTGTGCGCAACCCGTATTCCACCCGCCCATACCAGCATGTGCTGGAACCGCTGGCGGCGTACCTGCTGATCGCCCAGCGCCAGTATGAGGATAACCGGTACGCCGGCTATTATAATGTCGGCCCGGATGACTGCGACTGTGTGACGACCGGCACCCTGGTAGACCTGTTCTGCCAGGCGTGGGGCGATGGCGCCACATGGGAAAACCGCGCTGAGGCAAACGCCCCGCATGAAGCAAACTTTTTGAAGCTGGATTGCAGCAAATTGAAATCCACCTTTGGCTGGAAACCGCGCTGGCATATGGCGGAATGTATGCAAAAGACCGTTGCGTTCAGCAAGGTATGGCTTTCCGGCGGGAATATCCCGGCGGAGATGGACAAAGAGATCAAGGAATTTTTGAGTGAGTAAGGGAGCAGACGATGGCAAATTGGAGCAATGAGGCCGAAGCCCGCGAGCAGATCAAGGCGCTGGTGGCAGAATATTACCATGACTTTAAGGAGAAAAAGGCGGATTTCAAGCCCGGCGACCGCGTTACTTATGCATCCCGCGTGTTTGATGAAAAAGAAATGTGCGCCCTGACCGATGCAACGCTGGATTTCTGGCTGACCACCGGCCGCTTTGCGGATGAATTTGAAAAAGAGTTTGCCAAGTGGATCGGCGTAAAGTTCGCCAACCTGGTCAACTCCGGCTCCTCCGCCAACCTGATTGCCTTTATGGCGCTCACCGCCCCGGAACTGGGCGACCGCCAGATCAAAAAGGGCGATGAGGTCATCACTGTGGCATGCGGGTTCCCCACCACTGTCACCCCGGCGCTGCAGTATGGCGCTGTGCCGGTGTTTGTGGATGTGACCGTGCCGCAGTACAACATTGATGTGACCAAGCTGGAAGCCGCTCTTTCCCCCAAGACCAAGGCAGTCATGATCGCCCATACCCTGGGCAACCCGTTTGACCTGTCCGCCGTCAAAGCCTTCTGCGATGCCCATAACCTCTGGCTGGTGGAGGATAACTGCGATGCCCTGGGCACCCAGTACACCATCAACGGCGAAACCCGCTTTACCGGAACCTGGGGCGATATCGGCACCTCCAGCTTCTACCCGCCGCACCACATGACGATGGGCGAGGGCGGCTGCGTGTATACAAACAGCCCGCTGCTGAACCGCCTGATCAAGAGCTACCGCGACTGGGGCCGCGACTGCATCTGCCCGTCCGGCCATGATAACTTCTGCGGCCACCGCTTTGACGGTCAGTATGGCGAACTGCCCGCAGGCTATGACCACAAGTACGTTTACAGCCACTTTGGCTATAACCTGAAAGTGACCGATATGCAGGCCGCCATCGGCTGCGAACAGCTGAAAAAGTTTCCCAGCTTTATCGAGCGCCGCCGCCATAACTGGGACCGCCTGCGCGCAGCCCTGGAACCGGCCGCCGATAAGCTGATCCTGCCGGAACCGGCCGCCAACAGCCGCCCGTCCTGGTTCGGCTTCCTGATTTCAGTCAAGCCGGAATCCGGCCTGGACCGCAACGCCGTGACCCGCTATATTGAGGACCACAATGTCCAGACCCGCCTGCTGTTCAGCGGCAACCTGATCAAGCACCCTTGCTTTGACCAGATCCGCGGCACCGACGCCTACCGCGTGGCAGGGGAGCTGACCAACACTGACTTTATCATGAACAACACCTTCTGGGTCGGCGTGTACCCCGGCATGACCGATGAGATGATTGACTATATGGCACAGATCATTATTGAAGCGGTGAACCAGTAAAATACGCTGATAAGATGAATCAATAAGAAAAAGCAAAGCCGTGCTGATAAGAAAAAATGGCTGCTGCACTGCGGTAAATTATCAATACAGGCTTTGCTTTTTGATTGCTTATAAAGAATAATAAAGGAACGGGATCCATGCAGAAATTGTTGGCACTGTTGGGAGCAAAAAGCAAAAAGGAATTTGTTGCGCTGCTTGCACAGTTTATCAAGTTTGGCCTTGTTGGCGTAAGCAACACGGCGGTATCAATGGCGGTGTATTATATCTTTTTGTGGATCAGCCCAGACCTGTATATGGTAGGAAGCGTTCTGGGAACAATTCTGAGCATTGCCAATGCCTTTTTTTGGAACGATAAGTTTGTGTTTACCGGGAATGCAAACGATTGGCGCAGTAAACTGAAACGCCTTGGAAAAACATATGTCAGCTACGGCGGCACGTCGATCCTTTCTAATGTTTTGCTTTGGATAGAGGTTACGTTCTTCAGCGTAAGCAAAACGATTGCGCCGATTGTAAATTTGCTGGTCACGATTCCGCTGAATTTTATCATCAACAAGTTGTGGACATTTAAGGAAAGATAAACGACAAAATGTTTCCTGTCAACGATGTGGAGCTTATCCGGCACGGAAAAGTGCGGTATCGGGATCCCTAACCATCATCCGACTCAACGAGGTTGGTTGGCGGTGCTTTATTGTTGAAAATAAGACTGCAAAATATATCGGTAAAAAATATGGGAAACCAGGGAATATCTGATACATAACCGGGAACAGAAATAGGGCAAGGCTGTGTATGGACAACATGACAACAAATAACGAAAATAAATCTGGTATCAGCATTGGATTAGATCAGCTGTTGCCGGAAGAGAACAAATCGGTGCAGCTGGGACTGAATTATGGCCAGAATGAATGCAACAGCCAGCGCGTGCTGAAAGAGAATAACGCGAAACGGGGAAAAGGCCTTTTTGGTAAAAAAGGAAGAGGGAGCAATCCGTTCTGGAAAAAAACGGCCAAGCTGTACTGTGTACTCAGCGCAGTGTGTGCCATTGTGGTTATGGTAACGCTGTATGTTACCCATGGTGATTTTCTTTCGTACTTTTTATACCATGATACACTGGATGTTGGCATGGATTTTTTCCATAGCATTGAATATGTTCGTGGACGCCAGCCGTATGCGGTGTTTGACACACTGTATCCGCCCTTGGCAAATTTGTTCTTTTATGCCCTGTTTTTACTGGTGCCTGCTTCGGTATCTGATAACTGGACCTATGACTTTGAGGCGTCCGTTGCCATGCGCGGCACAGAAACTGATTTACGCACAACACAGTCGTGCTTTTTGCTATACGTCTTTTTTGTGGTGCTGGCGGTTCTTTTGCTGGCGGTTTTGCTCCGTGACGTGATGCAAAATGCCCAGTGGGCCAGGGCCAGTACGTTTTTTGCCTTGTTCAGCTTTGGTGTGCTTAATGCGGTAGACCGCGGCAATATTATTTTGCTGGCGGCGGGGCTTTCGCTTTTTTTCGTCATGTATCACCGTTCAAAGCGCGCATGGGTGCGGGAACTGGCATTGGTTGCACTGGCAGTAGCAGCCGGACTTAAAATTTATCCCGCATTCTTAGGTGTTATGCTTTTAAGAAACCGGGATTTCAAAGCAGCAATCCGCACGGTGTTTTATGGCATTGCAGCGTTGGTGCTCCCGGTGTTTGCCTTCCAGGAGGGCGTGTACGGCTTGCAGCTTTGGCTGAAGATTTTGTTCTCTTTTGGAAGTAAAAGTAAAACACCTTGGGCAGGCAATGGCATCAACAGCATGTTCGCACATGGGGCGCATCTGGTGGACCTGATTGCCGGAACCAGCAATGCAACGGTATCTTTTTTTGCAGCAGCCTTTGCTGTGGCGGCGGTACTGGTTGTGTGTGCTCTGCTCTGCCGCCAGGAATGGCAGGCGTTACTGCTGATTACCGTGGCTATGATGTACCAAAGCCAGGGCAACTATATTTACTGCATGGCGCTGATTCCGCTGGCGTATTTTCTTGCACAGGAAAAGGTGATGACACGTCAAAATATATTGCCTTTTGCGGTTTTGATGGTATTTAATCTGCCGCTTCCAATCTTTGAAGAGCGTAACTCTTATATTCGCAACACCATTGTACAGTTGGCAATACTGACAGCTATCATCTGGGGCGTTGTACAGGCAGTAAATTGTGTGTTGGCAGCGCTGAAAACCAAAAAGCCTGAACAATCAAAACTAGATAAAAAAGCTGCACGCAGCACGCTGGTTACTTTCGGCGCTTCACTGGGGGCATTGGCAGTTTCCCTTGCCGTTTTCTATGGCGTGTGGGTGCTGTATAATGCGCCGTCTATTACCATGCAGCTGGGGGATGGCATTTATAACACAGAATATTATACTCCTGAAAACTCCAACAAAGAGCTGCCGTTTTACTGGTGCAAGAAAAGTGCGGAGATCAAACTGGTAAACCCGCAGCTGAATACGGAAAGGTACACCTTTACCTTTACAGTGGGGGATTATTTCTTTGATATTTCTGACCGCCCCAGCATTACCATTACCTTCGGTGACAGTAGCCAGACCTTTGTGGTCAGCCAGGAAAACATGAAAATCCGCTATACTGCGGATATTCCTTTTGGTGAAAGTACAATCGATATTAGCTACAGCGGCAAGCGGGTCGATGCCCCGCAGGATTCCAGAACTTTGTATTTTGTAATGGTTCAGCCGCAGCTTGAACGGATTAAATAAAAGGAGGCCCCCCAATGAAACAGCGTCTGGCCGATTATGTGGCCGATTTTCTTGCGGCGCACGGCGTTACGGATGTGTTCAGCGTGGTGGGCGGCGGCGCCATGCATCTGAATGATGCACTGGGCCACCACCCGGCGCTGCATGTTACCTATAACCATCACGAGCAGGCAAGTGCCATTGCGGCGGAAGCATATGCCCGCATTGATAACAAAATTGCCGCCCTGTGCGTTACCACCGGCCCCGGCGGCACCAACGCCCTGACCGGTGTGGTGGGCGGCTGGCTGGATTCTATCCCTATGTTTGTAATCTCCGGCCAGGTTCGGTACGATACCACGGCCCGCTATGCCGCGCAGTTTACCGATGGCCTGCCCCTGCGCGCGGTGGGCGACCAGGAATACGATATCACCAAATCTGTTGCCCACATGACCAAATACGCCACCATGCTGGAAGACCCGAACCAGATCCGCTATGTGCTGGAAAAAGCCTGGCACCTGGCAACCACCGGCCGCCCCGGCCCGGTGTGGATCGATATCCCGGTCAACTATCAGGGCGGCTACATTGAAACCGACAGCCTGCCCGGCTATGACCCGGCGCAGGACGATGCCCGGCTGCCGCCCCCGGTGGACGATGCCACCGTGCAGATGGTGCTGGAAAAGATCCGCCACGCCAAGCGCCCGGTGTTCCACGCCGGGTACGGTATCCGGCTTTCCGGCGGGTACGCAGCGTTCCGCGCCGTGGCGGAAAAGCTGAACATCCCCATTGTGACCTACTGGAACGCCGTGGACCTGATCGAGGACGAAAACCCGCTTTACTGCGGTCGTGCCGGCAATATGGGCGACCGCCCTGGCAACTGGGCCATCCAGAACGCAGACCTGATTCTGGCTGTGGGCACCCGCATTTCCATCCGCCAGGTGGGCTATAACTGGAAAACCTGGGCCCGCGCGGCGGAAGTCATCATGGTGGATATTGACCGCGCCGAGATGAAAAAGCACACCCTGCATGTGGAGCACCCCGTGTGGGCAGATGCCAAGGACTTTCTGCAAAAGCTGGATGCCGCCGCAGCGCCGCTGACCCCTGTCAGCCAGGCAGCGGACTGGCTGGCAACCTGCCAGCGATGGAAAAAAGATTACCCCGCCGTGCTGCCGCGCCAGTGGGAAGAAAACGGCACCACCGCCAATGTGTACGCCTTTGTGCGCTACCTCAGTTCCCGCCTGCCGGAAAACAGCCTGACCGCAGTTTCCAACGGCGCCTGCTGCGTGGTGGGCAATCAGGCGTATGTCATCCAAAAAGGCAGCCGCATGGCCAACAACAGCGCCATTGCCAGCATGGGTTACGGCCTGCCCGCCGCCATTGGCACTTGCATTGCAGGCGGCCGCCGTACCACCATCTGCCTGGAAGGCGATGGCTCTATCATGATGAACCTGCAGGAATTGCAGACCATCCTGACAAATAAGCTGCCGATCAAGATTTTCCTCATCAACAATAACGGCTACCACTCCATCCGCCTGACCCAGAACAACCTGTTCAAAGACCATTGCAAGATCGGCATTGGGCCGGAGAGCGGGGATCTGTCCTTCCCGGAGTTCCGCAAAATTGCCGAAGCGTTCGGCTACCCGTATTCCTGCGCACATTCCAACGCTGAGATGAAACAGGTGGTGGATGCCGCCCTTGCCGCAGAAGGCCCGACTTTCTGCGAGATCTTTACCGATACCCAGCAGGTCTGGGAGCCGAAGAGCGCCACCAAGCGCCTGCCGGACGGCACACTGGTCAGCCCGCCGCTGGAGGACCTGGCACCATTCCTGCCGCGGGAAGAGCTGGAACAGCAGATGTTTATCCCCTTGGTGCCGGAAGGGTAAGAAAATAAAAAATGAAAAAAGCGCGGAATGGCAATATTGAATTGCTGCGGTTTGTATTTTGCGTGGGGGTGGTATTGTTCCATGCGTGGTACGTGCGCAGGGGATATATCGGCGTTGAATTCTTTTTTATCGTAACAGGGTATTTTCTTGCCGAAAAGATATGCCGGTTAAACGCAAGAGAAACAACCTGCCCTTCGCTAGAAAATGCCATGAAAGAAGCGACATGGGATGTGCTCAAGCGTTATCGTTTGATATTTCCATACTTTCTTGTGGCAACCGTTTTGGGGTTTATAGTGCGTGCCTATGCACAACAGTGGGACAGCGCTACAATTCTGTTGAATTTACAGCTGATTCCGGCAGATTTCCTGTATTTACAGAACTTTGGGTTTTCTGTAGCCTCCACAACAGGGGTGCTATGGTATCTTTCCGCAATGACTTTTGCGGTCTGGGTGCTGTATCCGCTGCTGCGCAGGCATTATGGCTTGACTGTGCAGGCGACCCCGGCAGCAATCCTGCTGATACTGGGCGTGATCCTGCAGAACTGTGGTTCACTGGATGCCCCATGTACACTTCTGTTTGGCTGGGTTAATACCGGAATGCTGCGTGCCTTTGCAGGAATTCTGGGAGGGGTAGTAGCAAACAGGGCTGCATCAACTCTGAAAAAAATTGATGTAGGGAAAAAGATGGCCGCGATGATGACAGCCGTGGAATTGGCTGGGTATGCGTGGGTACTTTACCATATATGGTCAATGAATGAGACACGTGCTATGCTGGATGGCATTGTGGTTTTGGCGTTGGGTGCGGCATTTACCATTACGGCAAGCGGAAAATCGCTTTTCTACGGAAAATTTGACAACGGCTTTGTCAGATTTCTGGGGAAAGCAACCATGCCAGTTTTCTTGAGTCATTTGTATTGCGTACAATTTTTGCCGAATATACTGGCAATGTACAGCGTAGAAGTGACCGAACTGCAAAGGCTGGTTCTTTCTTTTGCCTGCTGTGCAATAGCGGCAGGAATTGTCTATTATGTAGGGAAAATTATAGACAGGCAAATGAAAAAAAGCTGGCATGCTTTTTGCACAGAGATCATTGCGAAAAACAAATAAGGTGTTGAAAATGGAAAAAATCGAAAGGCAGATACAAACCGCAATCGTGACCGGCCCCACCGGGGCCGTGGGCACAGCATTGTGCAGCCGGTTGTTGCAGGCTGGCTGCACCGTGGTGGCGGTCTGCCGCCCCGGCAGCCCGCGAGCCGTAGCGCTGCCCAAGGATGCAAACCTGTATGTAGTTGCCTGCGATGCCGCCAACCTGGCGGATTTGCCGCAGTGCATGGCCGCAGCCGGGCTGCCCATGCAGGCGGATGCCTTTTTCCACCTGGCGTGGGCGCACACCATTGGCGCAGGCCGCAATGATATGCCGGCTCAGATTGAGAATATCCGCTATACCATTGATGCCGTGCGCACCGCGGCGGCAATGGGCTGCCGTGTGTTTGTTGGTACCGGCAGCCAGGCAGAGTATGGCCGTGTGGACGGTGTTCTGCGGGCCGATACCCCCACAAACCCCGAAAACGGGTACGGCATGGCCAAGCTGTGTGCAGGCCAGATGAGCCGTACCGAGGCCGCCGCCCTGGGCATGGACCATGTGTGGGCGCGTATCCTTTCGGTTTACGGCCCGCATGACGGCCCCAACACGATGATCTCCGCCACCATCCAAAAACTGCTGGCCGGGCAGTGCCCGGACCTGACGGCAGGGGAGCAGAAGTGGGATTATCTTTACTCCGCCGATGCTGCGGATGCACTGTACCGCATGGCCTGCCATGGCCGCAGCGGTGCTGTGTACCCGGTGGGCAGCGGCACCACCCGCCCCCTGCGGGAATATATTGAGACCCTGCGTGATGCCATCGACCTGGCCCTGCCGCTTGGCCTGGGCAAAATCCCTTACGGGCCGCAGCAGGTCATGTTTTTGCAGGCGGATATCACCCAGCTTGCGGCGGATACCGGCTTTGCGCCGCGCACCGCCTTTGCCGATGGCATCCGCGCCACCATTGCGTGGGCAAAAACGCAAAAGCAAACCAATTAAGCCAATAAGGAATAACCCCGTCCGTGCGGGCAGGACCCGCATGGACGAACAGGAGCCAGACAGTATTTATGCAGTTGACCTACCAAAAGTTAAAGCCGTTTGCCTTATCCTATCTCACCGCGCCGCTGGCGGTGTTTTTTGCGGGGTATCTCCGCGCGCCGTTTGCCATTGCGGGCCTGGCCGTGCTGGCCTTTGCCTGGTGGTATGCCGTGTGCAAAACGCCGCAGGTTAAGCAAGTGGGGCAAGAAGAGCAGGGTATTACGCTTTCGGTGCCAAAGCTGGTGCTGCTGTTTGCCCTGATGCTGTTGTGGGGCTACCTGGGCGGTCAGACAGGCTTTTTTTACCAGAACTCGGACTGGGGTTACCGCAACGCCATTTACCGGGATCTGATCACAAACAGCTGGCCGGTGTATTACCAGCAAAAGGATACGGCGCTGGTGTATTATATCGGGCACTGGCTGGTCCCGGCGGCGCTGACCAAACCGGTATACGCCCTGTTTGGGCTGGATGCCGCCTGGATGTTCGCCCGTATGGCCCTTTGGGGGTGGACGGCGCTGGGTACCTATCTGGCGGCGCTGAATTTGTTGGTCTACCTGCGTGCCGATACCGGCAAAAAGCAGGGGATCGGCCTGCTGTTTTTGATTTTCTTCAGCGGCATGGATATTCTGGGCGCGCTGTACAGCAGCCGACTGCCGGACCTGCTGGCCTATGACGCTATGCACCTGGAATGGTGGACGAATGATTTCCAGTTCAGCTCCCTGACGACCTGCCTGTTCTGGGTGTTCAACCAGACAGTGGGGGCATGGCTGGCAACCGTCTGCTTTTTGCAGGAGAAAGACTGCCGCAACTACCTGCTGCTGGGTACGGCCTGCCTGATGTGCGGCCCCTTCCCATTTGTGGGGCTGGTTATTTTTATGGTGGTGCGCGGCATTGTTCTGCTGGCACAGCGTCAAAAAGGCGTGCTGCAATCGGCGTTCTCCCCGGCCAATGTGCTGGTGCTGGTTGTGGTGCTCAGCATTACGGCCAGTTATTTTTTGGCCAATAACGCCTTTGGCTACAGCGTTCTGGGCGAAACTGTCGCCGGGAACCAGGCAGTGCAGCAGACTTTTGGCCAAAACGTTCTGACCAGCCTGCAAAAAGGCATGCTGGTATTTTACCTGCTGGATGCCGGCATCTATCTGCTGCTGCTCTGGCGGCAGAACCGCCGCAGCTGGCTGTTTTATACCTGCGCCGTGTCGCTCTTCATCATTCCGTTCTTTAAGGTGGGACAGGGGTGCGATTTCTGCATGCGGGTGTCCATCCCGGCTATCTTTATCCTGATGACCCTCTGTGCCCGGTACTTTATCGCCTTGGTGGGCACCAAATGGCGGGACGGTACGCTTGCACAGCATGCCGTGACCATTCTGCTGGCGGCAACGCTGCTGATCGGTGCCTGCACCCCGGCCATGGAAATTTACCGCGGCATCTGCCACATTGCCAAAGAGGGGACTTTCTGCCTGGAAAACGAGGAGCCCTACACCCTGGCGGACCGCCCTGTAAGCCTGAACTTTGAAACGCAAAACTGTGAAAATAAATTGTTCTTTACCTATTTTGCAAAATAGTGTATAGTGATAAGGGTCTGCCCGGCTATTGCGGCAGTGGGCCAAAGACTAAACTTAAAGGAATGAAACCTGCATGAGCGAGAAGAAAAAAGTCATCTCTGTTATGATCCCTACCTATAACGAGGAGGAGAACGCCCGCCCCATCTATGAGGCGGTGCGGGATGAGATTCGGAAGGACTGCCCGGATTATGACTATGAGATCCTTTTTATTGATAATAAAAGCCAGGATCGTACCCGCCGGATCATTACGGACATCTGCGCGCAGGACCCCAAGGTCAAAGCCATTTTTAACAGCAAGAACTTTGGTCAGTTCAACAGCCCCTATTACGGTATGATCCATACCACAGGGGACTGCACCATTACCATCTGCGCGGACTTCCAGGACCCGGTGGAGATGATTCCAAAGTTTGTGGCTGAATGGGAAAAAGGCTACAAAATTGTAATCGGCAAAAAGACCACCAGCCAGGAAAACCCTGTCATGTACTTTTTGCGGGACTGTTACTACAAAACCATCAAAAAGATGAGCAATGTGGAAATGATCGAGCAGTTTACCGGGTTTGGCCTGTACGATAAAAGCTTTATCCAGACCCTGCGTGATTTGCACGACCCCACCCCGTTTTTGCGCGGGATTGTGGCGGAGCTTGGCCCCGAGCGCAAGGAGATTGAATACACCCAGCCCAAGCGCCGGGCAGGCAAGACCCACAACAACTGGTACAGCCTGTTTGATGCCGCCATGCTCAGCTTTACCAGCTACACCAAGATTGGGATGCGGATGGCGGAGTTCTTCGGCTTTTTCTGCGCGGCGGTCAGCTTTATCCTGGGGCTTGTGTTCCTGGTGGCAAAGCTGATCCACTGGAATACCTTTGCTGCGGGTTATGCCCCAATGATCATTGCCGTGTTCTTTGTGGGTGGTGTGCAGCTGACCTTTCTGGGATTTTTGGGCGAGTACATCATGGCAATGAACGCCCGTATTATGGACCGCCCCCTGGTGGTGGAAGAAAAGCGGCTGAATTTTGAACCCGAAACGCCGGAAAGTGATACTACCCGCGCCCAGTAAGACCGAGTGGTTATAATAGATTGCGAGTTGACAGTAAAACAATGATTCCTTTTAATATTCCCCCGCAGGTTGGTACAGAGCTGGACTATATGCGCCAGGCCATGGCCAACAATAAAATCTGCGGCGATGGCCCTTTTACCCACCGCTGTGATGAATGGATGGAACAGCGGTTCCATGCGGGCAAGGTGCTGCTGACCACCAGCGGTACCACCGCGCTGGAAATGGCTGCCCTGCTGTGCGGCATCCAGCCCGGTGATGAGGTGATCCTGCCTAGCTACACATTTTCTTCCACGGCAACGGCCTTTGTTTTAGCTGGGGCCAAGCTGGTGTTTGTGGATATCCGCCCGGACACCATGAACATTGACGAAGCAAAAATTGAACCCGCCATTACCGAAAAAACCAAAGTCATCTGCGTGATGCACTATGCCGGTGTGGCCTGCGATATGGATACCATCATGCAGATTGCGCGCCGCCATAACCTGAAGGTGGTGGAAGATGCCGCCCAGGGAGTGATGGCCAGCTATAAGGGCAGGGCACTGGGCACCATCGGTGATTTTGGCTGCTACTCTTTCCATGAGACGAAGAACTTCTCAATGGGGGAGGGGGGCGCGCTGGTCATCAATGACCCCGAAACCGTGACCAAGGCCGAAATCCTGCGGGAAAAGGGTACCAACCGCGCCAGTTTTCTGCGCGGCCAGGTAGATAAATATACCTGGGTTTCTTATGGCTCCAGCTACCTGCCCAGTGATCTGAATGCCGCTTACCTGTGGGCACAGTTGGAACAGGCCGATACCATCAATACAGACCGTACCCACAGCTGGGATTATTACGCACAGGAGCTGGCACCGCTGGCTGAAGCAGGCCTATTGGAGCTGCCCACCGTGCCGGAAGGCTGTGTGCATAACGGGCATTTGTTCTATGTCAAGCTGCGGGACCTGGAACAGCGCACCGCGTTCATTGCCTATTTGAAAGCCCACGGTGTGGCATCGTCTTTCCATTATGTGCCGCTGCACAGCGCCCCGGCGGGCATCCAATACGGCCGCTTTGCCGGTGTGGATGAATACACCACAAAGGAAAGCAACCGCCTGACCCGCCTGCCGCTGTACTATGGTCTGACCGAAGCCGACCGCGCAGCCGTGGTGCAGGTGGTCAAAGACTTTTTTGCACAGAAATAACATGCCCAGTGCATGAAATCAGCAATATAACAAAAATCCGTATCCCGAATGCCAAGCAGGGCAGGAGGATACGGATTTTTCTGTTTGTTCTTTTAAAATTAAGCGAAAGTTCTCCACGGAACAATGAGGTCAGGGCACGGGGGACGAAACACTTGCCTGTTTGTATAAAAAACCAAGGGCAACACCGCATAATTCCCGCCTTGCGGCTTAAGCACCGCTCCGGCAGCTGCGGCACGGCATCTGCGTTGCCAAAATGCTCGATAAGACATCCAGTATTATCTGCGCTTTTGGCTTGGCATCTGCCGCACCTCGCTCGCCGTATCGGCACTTAGAATTGTGCGGTGTTGCCCTAGGTTTCTACAGGGAAATAATGCCGTTCACTTTCCCCACCCGCTGCTTTGCACCATGGTTTCATCGCTCAGCATCCACAGGGCTTCCACATCGTTCAGCTGCTCGATCAAAGCCTGCCCTTTTTCTACCGGCATGCAGAACACACCGGTGGAAAGCGCATCCCCCAGGCCGCTGTCACTGCTTACAATGGCAACGCTGTTCATGTAGCGGGCAGGCTGCAGGGTAGTCAGGTCGATCAGGTGGTGGTAGCGTACACCGTCCACGGTAAAGTAACGCTGGTAGTCCCCGCTGATCACAAGGCTTTGCCCCGGCTGCAGCTCCACGGTATCCACATAGCTTGCGGTGGCGTATTGGCCGTCCTGATCCGGCCAGGGGTTATCGACCCCGGCAACCCAGGGCCCGCTGTTGGGCTTGGTGCCAATGGCGCGCACATTGCCACCCACGTTCAACAGGGCGCTGGTCAGGCCGCGGGCTTCGGCTGCCTGGGCGCATTGCTCCACCGCATAGCCTTTGCCAATGCTGCCAACGTCCAGCTGCAATTCCGGGTCTGCAAAATACACCGTCCCGGTATTCTGGTTCAAAATCAAATCATCCATATTGCAGTGGGCAGCCGCAGCCTGCAGGTCGGCGGTTTTGGGCAGGATATCGGCGCTTACCTCGGCTCCATCGCCCGCGGCGGTGCGGGCATCGTGCCAGTAGCGCAGCACCGCCCCGGCAGCGGCATTGCAGGCGCCGTCCGTTGCCTGGTACATCTCCTGCGCGAAGGTCAGCAGGTTCATAATCTCATCCCCAACGGCAACGGGGGCAGCGGCGGCTCCGGCGTTTACATCCGCCAGGTTGGTCATGCCGTCATAGTGGTTGTAAATATCATACAGCTGGTTATACCGCAGCAGGTCTGCATGCAGGGCGGTCATCTGGGTGTTCCAGTCGGCTTCACTGTCGGCATAGCCGCTGATGACAGTAACGGTGTCAAACACATCCCACCAAGTTACGCTGTAGCGCTGGGGGCTGGTGGTTCCAGTTGCCGCACAGCCGCTCAGCAGCAGGCAGAGCGCCAGCACCGCACAGGTCAGGCGGCGCTTCATGCCTGGCCTCCCACGTGTTCATGCTCGCGGTTCAGTTCGGCCAGCAGGGCAGCAAGGGTCCAGCCGCGGCTGGTGGGGGTTACCATGGCGCGCAGTGGGATCACCGCCCCGCCGCGGCGCACTTCATCCACAAACTGGCCCAGATCGCCGTTGTCATGCCGCAGCCCGCTCACAATCATGGCCGGGCGCTCCGGTACATCCGGGGCGGGGGCGGCTTCACCGCCAGTGTGCCGCCCGGTGCAAAGGGCTTCCATGGTGGTGCCCAGGTCGGCGGCGGTCAAAAGGCGGACTTTCAGGCGGCTCAGGCGTGCAGCGTGTTCCACCGCGGCGTGCTCGGCACTGCCGGGGGCAACCTGCCACAGCAGCACACAGCGCGGTTCCTGCTGGATTCTGGCTTTCATAACAACACCTCGTTATGCCTGCCCGCAGCCGGGCAGGCAGCAATCATAAAATCAAAATGTGCGGCGCAGGGGTCAGCCCCGCGCCGCACGGTGGAAAAGGTTCAATTACAGGTCAGGGTGATACTCTTTGCAGGTGCATTTTTTCCATTTCAGGCCGCTGCCGCAGGGGCAGGGGTCGTTGCGGCCAATCTTGGTCACGCGCACAGGGGTGGCACCCTTGGCACCAGCCTGAGCCGGTGCGCCTTCGCCGGTGGGCTTGGCAACCTGTTCGCGTTTCGGCTCCTGGTTCTGCTGGCGCACTTCAATGGTCAGCAGCATGTGTACGGCATCCTCGCGGATGGTGGCGATCATCTCGTCAAACATGGCAAAGCCTTCAATGCGGTATTCCACAATGGGGTCGCGTTGGCCGTAACCGCGCAGGCTCATGCCCTGCTTCAGCTGGTCCATGTTGTCAATGTGCTCCATCCACTTGGAGTCAACATTGCGCAGCAGGCAGATACGCTCCAGTTCGCGCATCATGGGGGCACCGTACTTCTGCTCCTTGCTTTCCAGAATGCTCATGCCGCGCTCATACAGCACCTTGGCAACATCCTCGCGCTTCAGATCATTCAGCTGCTCGGCAGTGTAGTTAAAATCAGTGGGCAGGCACAGCCAGTTCAGGTAGTGGCGGCGCAGGGCGGCAAAATCCCAATCGTCGGCGGTTTCGCCGCTCAGGAAGGATTCGCAGGTCTCGTCGATGGACTGCTTCATCATCTCGTGCAGCTTGTCGGAGATATCCTCGCCGTCCAGCACCATCTGACGCTGCTTGTAGATGATCTCGCGCTGCTGGTTCATGACATCGTCATACTGCAGCACCTGCTTACGGATGGCAAAGTTGGAAGCTTCCAGCTTTTTCTGGGCGCTCTCGATCGTGTTGGTGATCAGCTTGTTCTCGATGGGCATGTCCTCGTCCAGGCCCAGGGTATCCATCAGGCCCTGCACGCGCTCACCGCCGAAAATGCGCATCAGGTCATCTTCCAGGCTCAGGAAGAAACGGGATGCACCGGGGTCGCCCTGACGGCCGGCACGGCCGCGCAGCTGGTTATCAATACGGCGGCTTTCGTGGCGTTCAGTGCCAATGATGAACAGGCCGCCAGCTTCGCGCACAGCCTCGGCTTCGCGCTTGACTTCCGGTTCATATTCTGCAACCAGCTCGTCAAAGCGCTTGCGGGCAGCCAGAATATCAGCATCCTGGGTGTCGGCATGGCCGTCACACTCGGTCATCAGCATTTCAACTTTTGCCTCATAGGCTGTGTCCGGAGCAGGGGGGATGGGCAGGCCCTGTGCCTTGGCGCGGGCTTTGGCGTGCTCGTATTCGTCCTTCAGCACTTCCAGGTCGGCATTCATCTGGCGGGTCAGCTCTTTGCGCAGGGTGGCCTTTGCCATATAGGTCACGTTGCCGCCCAGCATGATATCGGTGCCGCGGCCAGCCATATTGGTGGCGATGGTCACAGCGCCCTGCTTACCGGCCTGTGCAACGATTTCGGCTTCGCGCTCATGCTGCTTTGCGTTCAGCACATTGTGCTCAATGCCGCGCTTTTTCAGCAGCTTGGAAAGCGCCTCGCTCTTTTCCACGCTGACGGTACCAACCAGAACGGGCTGGCCCTTGGCGTGGCATTCGGCAACCTGCTCGATCACGGCATTATACTTGCCGTTGATGGTCTTGTACACGCTGTCCGGCAGGTCCTTGCGGGCGCGGGGCTTGTTGGTGGGGATGGATACGATCTGCAAGCCGTAAATTTCGCTGAACTCGTCTGCTTCGGTGGAAGCCGTACCGGTCATGCCGCCCAGCTTTTTGTACATGCGGAAATAGTTCTGGAAGGTGATGCTGGCCAAAGTCTTGCTCTCAGCAGCAACGGTCACGCCTTCCTTGGCTTCAATGGCCTGGTGCAGACCGTCATTGAAGCGGCGGCCATACATCAGACGGCCGGTGAATTCATCAACGATGATGACCTCGCCGTCTTTCACGATATAGTCGGTATCACGGTGCATCACACCGCGGGCCTTGATGGCACCGTCAATATAGTGGCGCAGGGTCATGTTGTCGGCATCGGCCAGGTTCTCAACATTGAACCATGCTTCGGCTTTCTTAACGCCGCTTTCGGTCAGGGTGCAGGTCTTGTGCTTTTCGTCCACAACGTAATCACCGTCAACCTGTTCATCGGCTTCCACTTTGTCGTCCAGTTCAACGATGACAGACTTTTTCAGCGTTTTGGCAAAGTCGTCCGCGCGCTTGTACATCACGCTGGAATCTTCGCCCTTGCCGGAGATAATCAGCGGGGTACGGGCTTCATCAATCAGGATGGAGTCCACCTCGTCCACGATGGCGTAAGCATGGCCGCGCTGCACCATGCTGGCCTTGTAAACCACCATGTTGTCACGCAGGTAGTCAAAGCCAAACTCGTTGTTGGTGCCGTAAGTAACATCCGCCAGGTAAGCCTTGCGGCGGTCCTGCGGCTGTACGTCATGGATAACCAGGCCGACCGTCAAGCCAAGAAAGCGGTAAACCTTGCCCATCCATTCGCTGTCGCGCTTGGCCAGGTAATCGTTGACGGTAACAACATGCACGCCTTCGCCGGTCAGGGCATTCAGGTAAACGGGCATGGTGGCCACCAGGGTCTTGCCTTCACCGGTCTGCATCTCGGCAATGCAGGAACGATGAAGCACAATGCCGCCGATGATCTGCACCGGGTAGGGCTTCAGGCCCAGCACACGCCAGTCCGCTTCGCGGCAGACGGCGAACGCTTCGGGCAGGATATCGTCAAGGCTGGCCCCGTTTTTCAGCTTTTCTTTCAGGTACGGAGTTTTGGCCTGTAATTCTTCGTCAGTAAGTTTCTGCATTTCGGGCTCAAGTTCCAGCACCTTGTTGGCAATGGGTTTGATGCGCTTGAGCTCTTTGTCGGAAAAATTACCGAACAGTTTTTCCATAAAAGACATAAGTAAACACCTGTATTTCTGCCGCATGGCGGCGAATGGATCAGCAGGGGAACCCCTGTTGGATACAATGCTATACTTTAATATAATACACCCGCGCAGGGTACTGTGTCAAACCTGCGCGGGTGTAAAATGCAAATATTAAACTGTTTCAGCGGCTTTTGTTGAAACTTGGCCGGTTATCATGCGCTTGCAGCGCTTTTGGCCTGCTTTTCGTTGCTGATGAACAGCAGCACCAGCATCAAAAAGATGCAAACAAAGCCGATGGCATCCCACACGGTAAAGGGGGAACCGAGCACCAGCGTGCTGATGATGGCCGCCGTAACCGGTTCCGCAAAGCTGAACAGGCTGGATTTCTGCGGCCCAATGTACATGACGCCGCTCATGTAACAGCTGAACGCCAGCACGTTGCCGATGAGCACGACCGCCGCAATACCGGCAATGCCGGCCGCGTTGGGTACGTAGTTCATCCGCCACGGGCGGAACACCAGCGCAAAGAAGGTGCCGCCCATCAGGAATGCCCAACCCTGCAGCATGGGTGTGGGGTACTGTTTTTGCAGGTTTTGGGGCCATATGGTGTAAATAACAACGCAGAACGCGCTGATAATACCAACGACCAGCGCAGCGGGCGAAACCGCCATGTTGGTCAGGCTGCCGTGGGTGGTCAGCATAAATACACCACCCAGCGCCAGCACAATGGAGAACACCTCAAACAGCCGCGGCGCACGCTTTTGCTGGATGCAGACCACCAGCAGAATCAGCACGGGGGAAAGATCCTGCAAAATGGTGCCCACACCGGCGCTGGAAAGCTGGATGGTCAAAAAGTAGGTGAACTGGCAAAAGCTGACGCCAGCCAGGCCATAGATCACAAGGTCGCGCGCGTTGCGCCAGCTGCGCCAGGGGTTCACCAGTTGGCGCCAGTTGCGCACACCGTAATAGATGCACAGAATCACACCGGCCAAAAACAGCCGGATGGGCACCAGCCAGGTGGAATCCATGCCCTGGCGGGTAAACAGATACTGCCCCACGCAGCCGGAAACACCCCAGCACATGCCGCCGAACATTGTCAGCAGAGCGCCTTTTACGCTATCCGTCATTCGTTATGATCTCCTATCCCAAAACTTGTTACAGTTCGTTCAGGCAATACTGCGCAGCGGCCAAAACATCCGGAACAACGGGGGCACCGGTGGCACGCAGCTGCTGTGCGCTCTGATGCCCAGCGGTTTGCAGCACACACCGCACGCCCAGCGCCTGGGCAACCTCAAAATCGTGGACAGAATCCCCGATCATAATAGCCTGCGCCGGTACGGCACCGCGCTGCTTCAGTTCAGTCAGATAAGCCAGGCCGACTTCCACTTTGCTGCGGGCGTAAATATTATCCAACCCCAGCAGGCGGTCAAAGTAGGGGCGCACTCCGCGCTCCGTGACCTGCTGTTCCAAAACCGGCAAGTTGGAAGCCGAAAGAATGACCTGCTGCACCCCGGCACCTTTCAAAAGGGAAAGGGCGGGCACAGCACTTTCTGCCAGCGGGCAGGCCCCGGCGCGGGCCAGGTAATCCTGCATGTAATCATCGGCAAGCTCTTTGTAGGAGTTTTTGGAAAAATCGAACCCTGCGCGAATATAATAATCTTCAATCGGGAAGCCAAAAATCTCACGGTACTGGGCAAGGCTGTATTGCTGCGGGTAATGATAGATGCGGAGCAGACGGTTGAGCGCGTCCACACAAAGGGCAACATCATCCAGCAGGGTGCCGTTCCAGTCCCATAAAACAAGGCTCGGTTTCATGGCAGCTCCTTTTAATGAATACAGGGAAAGCGGTTATTGTTCTGCAAAAATTTTGTTCAGAGATTCGTTGCTCTCAATCAGCTTGACCAGGGCAACACCCAGCACACAGCAGCTGATGATCTCACCAACGCCAACAGCAACGGCGTTGAATACCGCCATGGTGGCCGTGGGGGCAGAATCCGAGAAGAACACAGTGATTTCAAACGCGCCAACGATCAGTGCATTGGCGATAACAGGAGGGAAAGACGCCGGAATTGCTAGCCCTTTCCAGCGCACATTGCGCAGGGCATAGGTGGCAAGGCAGGCAATCAGGGTGGCGGCGGTGCCAAACACCACATCCACCATGGTGGAACCCAGCAGGTTTGCCAGCAGGCAGCCCAGGGTAACGCCCACAATGTATTCGGCCCCAAACACCGGCAGCAGGCAGAATGCTTCGGCCACGCGCACCTGCACCGCGCCGTAAGAGAACGGCTGCAATACCAGGCAAAGCACGGTGTAAACTGCGGCGATCATGGCGCAGCGTACCAGGGTTTGATCGGACAGTTTGTTTTTGCTAGTAGACATAAAATTACACTCCGGCGGATAGATTTTGACCGCGCCCAAGACCGCCAGGCTTGGGTGGGTTTGCGCCTGAAAACCAGGCGGAGCCTAAAATCCTAAGTTGCTCAACAAATTGTTATTATAACAAATGAAAATGGGGGATACAAGGGGGAAAGGGGCATAATATTGCAGCAAAAGAGCAAAATACTGCCTTTGCAGACAAAAAATCCCGCACCGGGCGGGCTGCCGGTGCGGGGGAAAATGATAGAGAGGTTTGTTACCAGGGCGCGTTATCCAGCGGGCAGTGCATATCTGTGCGGGCGGCGCGCATTTCCACATAGCAGCCGCACTGCATGCAGGTCCCGGCGTTAAGGCTGGGGCAGGTGCGGCAATGTTCCAGCCGGGCAGTGTATTCCGCATCCGGGGTGCGCACACGGCGGGGCATGGTGGCGCGGTAGCGCACCACGCTGGCGTAATAGTCGTTTTCGTCCGCCATATCCTGCAATAAGCAGCGGCGGCAGCGCTTGGGCTGGGCTTCCATTACTGGTTCACCACAAAAGCGGCTACGCTGCACGGCGGCAGGGTGGCGGTAAAGCCGTCCGCCGTCAGGCTGGTGTTCAGTTCCGCGGGGACAACCTGCTCCGGCGCGGCAAAGGTGTTGTGGGCGGCGGGGGCACCGGCCAGCACGCGGGCTGTTACACCGGTGGGCTTGGCCCCGCCCAGCATGCAGGTAACAGGGATAGCTGCCGTATCGTTCAGGTTGGCCGCAGTGACCAGAATACTGCCGTCTGCCTGCTGGCTGGCACTGACATGCAGATCGGGCACCGCCTGGTCATCGTGGTTCAGCAGGGTGGTCTCCGCATAGCTTTCCAGCTGCTTGGCACCCTGGTGGCCCTTGTACATTTCAAATATATGATAGGTCGGGGTCAGCACCATCTTGCTGCCTTCGGTCAGGATCATGGCCTGCAGCACGTTGACCATCTGGGCAATGTTGGCCATGCAGATGGTATCACAGTGGTTGTTGAAGATATTCAGGTTGATGGCCGCCACCAGCGCATCGCGCATGGTGTTCTGCTGGTAAAGGAAGCCGGGGTTCGTGTCCGGTTCCACATCGTACCAGGTACCCCATTCATCCACGGCCAGGCCCACTTTGCGGTCACCCTGATACTGCTTGATAATGCGGGTGTGGTTTTCCACCAGCTCTTCCATCTGCAGGGTCTTGTGCAGGGTGGTATAGTATTCCTCATCGGTAAAGTCTGTGGCCGAGCCCTTGTGCTGCCAATCCTCATGGGGCACGGTATAGTAATGCAGTGATACCGCATCTACGGCCTGCCCGGCGCGCTCCATCACGGTTTTGGTCCAGTGGTAATCCGCCACGTTGGCGCCGGATGCGATCTTGAAGATTTTGTGCTCCGGCGAGTAGTTGCGCAGGTAGGTGGAATATTGGCGGCACAAATCGGCATAATACTCGGCACGCATACTGCCGCCGCAGCCCCAGGCTTCATTGCCAATGCCCCAGTATTTTACGTTGAACGGTTCGTCCTGCCCGTTGGCGCGGCGCTCTGATGCCATGGGGGAAATGCCGCCCATGTTGCAGTATTCCACCCAGTCCGAAAATTCCTGCACGGTGCCGCTGCCCACATTGCCGCTGAAATATGCTTCGCAGCCAATCTGGCGGCACAGCTCCATAAATTCATGGGTGCCAAAGCTGTTATCCTCGGTCACGCCGCCCCAGTTGGTGTTTACAATGGTTTTGCGGTTCTCCTTGGGGCCAATGCCGTCGCGCCAGTGATAGGTATCGGCAAAGCAGCCGCCCGGCCAACGCAGCACGGGCACATGCAGGGCTTTCAGCGCGGATACAACATCATTGCGCATGCCGTTGGTGTTGGGAATATCAGAAGCCTGACCGACATAAATGCCCTGATAGATGCAGCGGCCCAGATGCTCCGAAAACTGACCGTAAATGTTAGGGTTGATGGTGCCAACCGAACGGTTGACGTTCACAAAAATATACGCCATAAAAACACCTCACAAAAGTAAAAAAATACCATAAAAAGCAACATGAAATAGGAACCTAAAAGCACTATAACAAACTCCGTTCGTTATGTCAATCTCCTATAAAAAATAAACCCTGCATTCCGGCAGAAGCACAAAATGCAGGGCAGATAAAAGCAAACAAAGAAGCAACAAATAGAAAGCAAGAATAAGCGAATTTACAAGAAAAAGCAGTTGCAGTTACAGGAAAGCTCAGCCTGCATACAATGCTCCTGACTCCTAACTTTATTCCCACTTCTCCCAAACCTCCGGCCGGTACCCCACTGTGGCGGCGCGGCCATTGCGTACAATGGGTTGGCGCAAAAGCTGCTGGTTTTCAAACAGTTTGTCAGCCTGCTGGCTTTCGTCCAGCCAGCGCAGCAGGGCAAGGGTATCCTGGTCTTTGGCGGTTTCGTCCACCAGGGCCTGCCAGCCGCCCACGGCCTGGCACACGCGGTCAAACTCACCGCGGCTCAGGCCCTTTTCTTTCAGGTCCACCATCTGGAACTTGATGCGCCGCTCTTTGAACCAGCGCTGCGCCTTTTTGGTGTCAAAGCTTTTGTTGGTGCCAAAAATCTGGATGTTCATGCGTTTTCCTCCCGCCATCAGTCTGCCTGCGGGACATCCTGGCTGGATGCCACAATGTTATTGACCCACACGCCCTTTTTGACCAGAATAAACCCGATAATGCACTTGAGCAGATCCACCCCGTTCACAAACAGGTAAACGATGGGCAGCGGCAGTGCCGTATAGCGGCTGAGGACAAAGGCAATGGGAAAGTTGATCAGCCAGGTATAGCAGCTGTCAAAAAAGAAGGTGATCAGCGTTTTGCCGCCGGAACGCAGCGTAAAGTAGGCAGCGTTGGCAAAGGCGAACAACGGCATGCACAGCGCCGCCGTGCGGATCACGCTGGAAGCAAGCTCCCGGATGGCGGGTTCGGTGTTGTAAATGTGGGGGATCAGCGGGCTGAACAGGGCCAGCAGCGTGCCCATCACCGCGCAGCTGGAAACACTCAGGGTGATCATCCGCCATGCGGTGCGGCGTGCACCGGTCATGCGGCTGGCACCAAGCTCCTGCCCAACCAGAATGGCCGTGGCATTGCCCAGCGAAAGGAAAACTTCGTTAAAAATCTGGGTGATGGTGTTGGTAATGTTCATGGCGGCAATGGCCTGGATGCCGCGCACGGAATAGCATTGCAGCAGCATGGCCTGGCTCATGCTCCACAGGCATTCGTTCAGCAGAAGAGGGAAACCCTTGATCGCCACCTGGCGGGCCAGATTGCCGTCAATGTGGAAATTGCGGAACACGCCTTCCATGAACGGGTAGCGCTCGGCACTGCGGTGCGCCCCGCTGACCACGATGACAAACTCCACAAAGCGGCTGAGCGAAGTGGCAATACCGGCACCCACTACGCCCAAAGCAGGAAAGCCGAACAGGCCAAAGATCAACAGGCCGTTGAACACAAAGTTGATGCCCATGGCAATCATGCTGGCGCGCATGGGAAGCGTTGTCTGGCCGGATTCCCGCAGGGTGCTGGCGTAAGCCTGAGTCAGCGCAAAGGGAATCAGCCCCGCCAGCATCACACGCAGGTAGCCCAGGGCATACTCCATCGTGGCGGCGGCATCGGCGGCGGTGGTGTCGGCTGAAATATACAGTTCGATCAGCGGCCGCCCGGCCCCCAGCAGCACTCCGAACGCGATGACCAGCAGGCCGACCGCAATCAGCAGTTTCATGCGCAGGGTCTGGCGCACGCCCTCCATGTTGCCCTGGCCGTAATACTGGGCACCAAAAATGCCCGCCCCGGCCAGCGCACCCCAGATGCACAGGTTGAACACAAACAGCAGCTGATTGATGATGGCAACGGCGCTCATGGGCAGGGTGCCCACCTGGCCAACCATCACATTATCCAGCAGGCTGACCACGTTGGACAGGGTGTTCTGCACAATAATAGGCAGAACCACCACCGCAACATGGCGGTAAAAGGTGCGGTCACCGATCAGGCACTCCCGCAGGGTTAAACTTTTTTGCTCCATACATCCTCCGTTTTACAAGTCTTACACCATAACAAAAATGCTCTTCCCGCACACAGCGGCAGGAAGAGCAGAAAAAAGCAACCTCTTTTTACGGCAGCGGCACCGCGTAATCCACAAGGCGGCGGGGCTTGCCTTCAAATACAATGGCAATACCATCCGGGCCGGTGTTGGCGCTCACAACGCCGCCCAGCTGGAACACCAGCAGCGGCGCATGACCAAACTCTTTTTTGCACAGCTTGACAAGTTCGTCACGCTTGGCGGTGGAGCTGGTGTAAGCAACCATGTAAGGCATTTTCTTCACATCGTCCACGCGGCTCTTGACCCACTTGACCATGGCAGGCGGCACGTTGTTGTCACCGCGCACCTTGGCTTCCACCTTGCTGATGCCATCGTTCAGGCTGATGATGGGGCGGATGCCCATCAAATCGCCCACAACGGCAGCGGCGGCGGAAACACGGCCAGATTTTTTCATCTGCTTTAAGCTGTATGCGGCAAGGCAGATTTCCACCCGGGCCAGTTTGTCCTGCATTTCGCGCAGGCAGGCATCCAGCGGCTCACCGGCACGCACCTTGCGGGCGCACTCGCACAGATACCAGCCATACGGCATGGAGTAGGTGTGCGAATCGATCAGATGAATCTTCATCTTGTGGCCGGGGCGCTCGTCTTCCAGCAGTTCGGCAGCCTTTACGGCGTTATTGTATGTACTGGAACCACCGGCGTTGATGCACAGGTGCACAAGGTCCTGGATACCGGCGTCTACATATTTGGCATAGATGTCCACCCATTCCAGCTGGGTGATGGCGGCGGTGGTGGGTACGCTTTTGGACTGGCGCATCATCTCATAGAACTGGTTGTTGGTCATGTCTTTGCGTTCCAGGTATTCCTTGCCGTCCAGCATAATGTGGAACCCAATCACATCAATGCCGTATTTATCGGTCAGTTCCTGCGGAATGTCGGAGCAGGAATCCGTTAAAAAAGCAACTTTCACATCACTCATCTTTGTTCTCACTTCCATTCAAATCGGGTCAGCTGGCCGTGTGTTTCCAGGTCGGCAAAGTCCCACTGGCGCAGAACTTCGTATACCCCCACAGCTACAGCATTGGATAAGTTCAGGCAGCGCTCGCCTTTGCGCATGGGCATGCGCACGCACTGCTGCTGGTTAGCGGCCAGCAGCTCTTCCGGCAGGCCGGCGTCTTCGCGGCCAAACACCAGATAGGAACCATCCGGATAATGGGCGTCGGTATGGCGCTGCGGCCCCTTGGAGGTAAAGTAGAAGAACGGGCCGTGATTTGCCGCAAAAAACGCATCCAGATCCTGATAATATGTTATATCAAGCTGGCCCCAATAGTCAAGACCGGCGCGCTTTAATTTTTTATCATCGATCGTGAAACCCATCGGCCCAACCAGGTGCAGGCGGGCACCGGTCACGGCGCAGGTGCGCGCAACATTGCCGGTGTTCTGGGGGATCTGCGGTTCAACCAGTACAATATTTACAGTTGGCAAAATTTACACATCCTTATTGTTTCTTATTCCGGGTTCTGCATCAGCTGGGGCAAAACGCTTTCCAGCCACACGCCAAGGCGCTCATCCGCTTCATCAGGGGTGGCTTTCAGGCAGTCGGCCACAAACACGGCGGCAGCCTGTGCGGCGGCGGGCAGCACATTGCCCTGCAGCAGCCGCCCCACCAGCACCGCACCAAAAATATCCCCCGTGCCATGGAAGCGCTTGGGTACCATGGGGGTGCGCACCAGACTTTCGCCGGTGGCACGGTCTGCCCCAACGCAGGCAATGCCGCGCCCGGCGGCCACACCGGTGATGAGCACCCGCGGGCAGATGCGCGTTAGGCGCTGCGCCTGGGTCTGCGCGGTATGCAATTCCGCTTCGCCGGTCACACCGGGCATCGGATCGCCCAGCAGCAGGGCGGCTTCGGTGGTGTTGGGCAGAATCAGGCTGGCACGGGAACACAGGGTATACATGGCGGGCACCATTTCCGGCGCAAGGCCGCGGTACATCCGGCCGTGGTCGCCCATCACGGGGTCAACCACCGTCAGGGCGTCCGGCCAAAGGTCCATGGCCTGCTCTACCAGCTTGGCCTGGCTGGCATCGGCCAGGTAGCCGGAATAAATGCAGTCAAACCGCAGGCCAAGGCGGCGGTAATGCTCCAGGGCTGCGGGGCCGTAACCGGGGTTGGCCAGCTTGGCCGGGGTGCCCAGCCCGCCCGTGTGGGTGGAAAGCACTGCTGTTGGTACGGCAACGGCCTGTGCCCCCAGCGCCGAAAGCACAGGTACAATGACCGAAAGCCCTGCCCGCCCAAAGCCGGGCAGATCATGGATGCACAGAACTGTTTTAGGTGCATTGGACATAAGAAAAACGCTCATTTCTATATCGAATTTAGGGCAACACCGCACAATTCCCGCCTTGCGGCTTAAGCACCGCTCCGGCAG
>OLQU01000307.1_pt1 | contig 43587 bp, 31 predicted proteins | sample 1672271 | NCBI WGS metagenome assembly OLQU01 (sample SAMEA3136666, study PRJEB25190) | human gut metagenome | biome: human gut; feature: human-associated habitat; material: faeces | place: Austria | collected 2013 | reverse complement strand
AGTTGAAATCCTGCCGCACCTGCGAGGCCGTGGTGCCCATCTGGGCGGCCAGCTCACGGGACGAAATGCTGGTGATGCCGTCATTCTTCAGCGTGCGCAGATAGCGGTAATACTTGGGCAGACGCTTGATCACCGGAAGAGATGCTTTACCGGGAGTGTTCATGGATGGGTTCTCCTTTCATCCTAAGGTGCCGGGTTCCCTGCGCCCATCGTGGCGCACCGGCAGATTCAAAGAGTTTTGCACAATAATGATACATCTTTGTCAATCTATTTCTTATCTAAAGTATACAGCGGATGCGCAGAATGTCAAATGGATTGGGACAATTTTTTGAAAACTTAAGAAATCTTAGCTGCCGCATAACCATCCGGCGGGCGGGGGACACTGAAAAAAAGAGATCCGGAGGAGCATATGGCAGACGAAAAAAACGCCCCCGTCGAAGAACGGCGGCTGGAAAAAGAGCAGATCGAAGATATGGGCAGCGTGTACCGCACCAAAGGGGCCCACGCCATCCACTGCCTGACCGTCATCGGCCAGATCGAGGGCCACGTAGAAGCGCCGCAGGGCCAGAAGACCACCAAGTATGAGCATGTCATCCCGCAGCTGGTGGCGGTGCAGGAGGACCCGGCGGTGGAAGGGCTGCTGGTGCTTCTGAACACTGTGGGCGGCGATGTGGAAGCGGGGCTGGCCTTGGCTGAGCTCATCGCCAGCATTTCGAAGCCCAGCGCCGCCGTGGTGCTGGGCGGCGGGCACTCCATCGGCATCCCGCTGGCCGTCAGCGCCCAGCGGAGCTTCATCGTGCCCACCGCCACCATGACCGTCCACCCGGTGCGGCATTCCGGCATGATCTTGGGTGTGCCCCAGACGATGCGCTGGTTCGAGCAGATGCAGGAGCGGATCACCGGCTTCGTGGCGGCCCACAGCGGCATCTCCGCCGAGCGCTATACCGAGTTGATGCTCCGCACCGGCGAGCTGGTCATGGATGTGGGCACGGTGCTGGATGGCCGCAAGGCCGTGCGTGAAAAGCTCATCGACAGCCTCGGCGGCATCTCGGATGCGCTGGGGTGGCTGTATCGGGAGATCGAAGGAAAATAACCTCTCAGTCTCGCTTCGCTCGACAGCTCCCCTAGTAGGGGAGCCCTTGGCATATCGGGTCAGCCCTGCTGGCTGCTTGGTCGCAAAAGGGCATAAGCGGGCTCTGTTTTCGTTGCCAAGTTTCTGTTTCCGTGGTACAATAAAAGAATCGAATAATCTGCGAGAAGGATACAGGGTTTTAACGGAAGATGGCAACAAAAAAACGAAAATCGACAGCAAGACGCGCACCTGCGCGGAGAAAGAGCCGGGCACAGGAGCGGATGCCCGCGGGGTTGGGCACCTTGTTTGCGGGGCTGCTGCTTATCGTGCTGGCCTTTGTGGAGGGCAGCTCGGTGTGGAAGAGTCTCCACGAGGTGCTGTTCGGCCTGTTTGGCTGTGGCAGCTTCGTGCTGGGCGCGGCGGTGTGTTATCTGGCCATTCTGTACACGCGGGGCGAAGACCTGCTGGGGCAGGTGTTCAAGCTGCTGCTGGGGCTGATCTTCGCCAGCGGCACGGTCATCGTGTTTTCGGACATCCCCGCCGACATCCCTGCCGCCCGGATGGTGGCTGAGTGCTACCAAAACGGCGTGACCGCATGGCTGGGCGGCGGCGCGCTGGGGGCTCTGCTGGGCGGCAACCTGCTGCTGCTCTGCGGGCGTCCGGCGGCGAACCTTGTCATGGTCGTGCTGGCGCTCTGTGCCAGCCTGTACATTTTTGATATCACCCCCGCCGAGCTGTGGCAGTGGGTGTGCGAACTGGGCGGCGGCGTCCATGAAAAGGGCGTGGCCGTCTACGAGCAGAACGCCGCCCGCCGCGCCGAGCGGGCCGCAGCCCGTCAGGCTGAGGAGGAAGCTGCCGCGCTGGAAGCCGGAGAGGAGCCGGAAGCGTCCGACGACGCGGAGGAACCATCCGGTTTTGCGGCCCCCGGCTGGCTGTCCGGCGTTTTCAGCTGGGGCCACAAGGTGACGAAAGAACTGGAGGGCGAGGCGGAACCCGAACCGGTGGACGACTCCCTCGGCTACGAGGAACCGGCCCCCGCTCCCGCGCCGACGCCCGCCGCACCGCAGGAAGCCCCGGCCTTTACGCCGGTTCAGGTGGGCACGCCCCACCCCCGCGCTTCCTTTGACATCGACCTCGGCCCGGACAGCACCCCCGTCGTGGAGGGGGGCAGTGAGCCCATCGAGCCCTTCATCGTCGGGCCCGGCGGCACCTTCGGGCAGGATCCCCTGCGCAAGGCCGCGCCCCGCGCTATCGTGAAGCCGGTGGTGCCGGACGCCGTCGAGACGGCGGCGGAGGACTTCTTCGCAAAGCCGGAGGAGCCGGTGCAGACCGTGGCCCCGGAGGCTCCGGCCCCGGTGGTGACGCCCGGCATCCCGGTGCAGCCTGAAGCTGAAGGGCCGGACAGCATCTTCCGGACGCCGACCCTGCCCACCACCGACGAGCCGTCGGTGCCGGTGCGGGTGATGGCCGACAACGTGATGGCTATGCGCTCGGCACCGGATGAGGACGGCTGGATCAGCATCACCAGCGAACCGGTGGAGGAAAAGGACATCAATACGCTGGTGGCGGCGGCTATGGAGAAGCCCGCCGTGGGCGAACAGGCTGCCGCCACGGCCCCCGCCGAGGAGCCGGAAGCGGCGGAGAGCTACCAGTACCAATACCCCGGCATCGACCTGTTTGAGAAGGCCCCGGAGGAGAGCGACCCCAACGCGCAGGACGAGCTGAAGGCCAACGCCCAGAAGCTTGTGGACACGCTGGAAAGCTTCGGCGTCCGCACCCGCGTGCTGGATATCTCCCGCGGGCCCTCGGTCACCCGGTACGAGGTGCAGCCCATGGCGGGCGTCAAGATCAGCCGCATCACCTCGCTGGCCGACGACATCGCGCTGAACCTTGCCGTGGCCGATGTCCGCATGGAAGCGCCCATCCCCGGCAAACCGGCGGTGGGCATCGAGGTGCCCAACCACAAAAAGACCCCGGTCTACATCCGCAGCGTGTTTGAGAGTCAGGCCTTCCTGCGGATGACCTCGCCCTTGGGCATTGCATTGGGCAAGGACATCGCGGGTGTGGCACAGGTGGCCGACCTGTGCAAGATGCCCCACCTGCTCATCGCGGGCAGCACCGGCAGCGGCAAATCCGTCTGCGTCAACAGCATCATCATGAGCTTGCTGTTCCGCTCCAGCCCGGAGGACGTCAAGCTGATCCTCATCGACCCGAAGGTGGTCGAGCTGGCCGAGTACAACGGCATCCCGCACCTGCTGATGCCGGTCATTACCGAACCGAAAAAGGCGGCGGGTGCGCTGAGCAGCGCCGTGCAGGAGATGGAGCGCCGCTACCACCTCTTCGCGGAGAACAATGTCCGCGACATCAAATCCTTCAATAAACTGGCTGCCACCGATCCGATGCTGGAAAAGATGCCCTACATCGCCATCATCATCGACGAGCTGGCCGACCTGATGATGGTGGTGGGCAAGGACGTCGAGGACTCCATCTGCCGCATCGCCCAAAAGGCCCGTGCCGCCGGGATGCACCTGATCGTGGCGACCCAGCGCCCCAGCGTGGACGTCATCACCGGCCTGATCAAGGCCAACATCCCCAGCCGTATCGCCTTCGCGGTGTCCAGTCAGGTGGACAGCCGCACCATCCTCGATGGTGCCGGTGCCGAAAAGCTGCTGGGCATGGGCGATATGCTCTTTATGCCCGTGGGTGCCCCGAAGCCCATCCGCATCCAAGGCACCTTCGTGCGGGATGAGGAGATCAGCCGCGTGCTGGACTTCATCAAGCAGAGCGCCACCGTGCAGTACGACGAGGCCATGATCGAAGCCATGGAGAAGCACGCCATCATGGACGGCAAGAAGGGCGCCTCCTCTGCCGACGCCGACGAGGAAACCGGCAGCGACCCGATGCTGAAACAGGCCGTGGAAGTGGTCATCGACGCCGGTCAGGCTTCCACGAGCCTCTTGCAGCGGCGGTGCAAGCTGGGCTATGCCCGCGCCGCCCGCATCATGGACGAGATGGAACAAAAAGGCATCATCGGCCCCTACGAGGGCGCTAAGCCCCGCGCCGTCCTCATCAGCCGCCAGCAGTGGCTGGAAATGCAGATGAACCAGCCGGATGAATCATAAACAGGAGGACAGAATGCAGCAGAACACCCCTTCTTCCCAATCGGTCTACACCGAATTCCTTCCCATCAGCCGCGCGGACATGGAAGCGCGAGGGTGGGACCAGTTGGACTTTGTGGTCGTGGGCGGCGACGCCTATGTGGATCACCCCAGCTTTGGCACCGCCATCATCAGCCGTCTGCTGGAAGCCGAGGGCTACAAGGTGGGCGTGCTGGCCCAGCCCCGTTACAGCGATTGTGAGGACTTTAAGCGGTTCGGCAAGCCGAAATACGGCTTCTTTATCGGCGGCGGCAATGTGGACAGCATGGTGAGCCACTACTCGGTGGCCAAGATCCCCCGCGCCGAGGACGAATACTCCCCCGGCGGCATCGGCGGGGCCCGGCCGGATCGCAGCGCCACCGTTTACACCAAACTCGCCAAGGAGGCCTACCCCGATCTGCCCGTGATCTTGGGCGGTCTGGAAGCGTCTCTGCGGCGGTTCGCGCATTATGACTACTGGCTGGATACCGTCCTGCCCAGCATCGCCGAGGACTCCGGGGCCGACCTCATCAGCTTCGGCATGGGCGAGCACCAGACCGTCGCCATCGCAAAGCGGCTGGCGGCGGGGGAGCCTGTGAGCTCCATCACCGATGTGGACGGCACCTGCTACCTGACCGACTTCGACCACCTGCCCGAAAAGTACGTGGAGTGCGCGGGCTTCAAGAAGGTGGCGTCCGATAAGGTGGCCTACGCCAAGGCGTGCCGCATCCAGATGGACAATCAGGACGTCGTCAGCGGCCAGATCATCGTCCAGAAGCAGAGTGAGAAGTACCTCGTCCAGAACATCCCGGCAAAGCCCTTGGTGCGCTGGGAGCTGGACAAGGTCTACGCCCTGCCCTACACCCGCCGGTATCACCCCATCTACGAGGCCATGGGCGGCGTGCCCGCCATCCGGGAGGTACAGTTCTCCATCATCCAGAACCGCGGCTGCTTCGGCGGCTGCAACTTCTGCGCCATCCAGCTCCATCAGGGCCGCCGCGTCACCAGCCGCAGCGCCGACAGCATCGTGGCCGAGGCGGAGCGGATGACCCATGAACCGGATTTTAAGGGCTACATCCACGACATCGGCGGCCCGACGGCCAACTTCCGGTTCCCGTCCTGCCGCGAGCAGATGCTGCGGGGCATGTGCAGCGGCGGCAAGCACTGCTTGGCCCCCACCACCTGCTCCCACATGATCGTGGATCACAGCGATTACCTGAAGATCCTCCGCCGTGTCCGGGAGCTGCCCGGCGTCAAGAAGGTCTTCATCCGCAGCGGCATCCGGTTCGACTACCTGATGGCCGACCCGGACGACACTTTCTTCAAGGAATTGGTGGAGTACCACGTTTCCGGCCAGTTGAAGGTGGCCCCGGAGCACTGCGCCCCCAACACCTTGGCCTACATGGGCAAGCCGCCCATCCAGACCTTCAACAAGTTCAAGGACAAGTTCTATGAGCTGAGCAAGAAGGCGGGCAAGAAGCAGTACCTCGTGCCCTACCTGATGTCCAGCCATCCCGGCAGCACCCTGAACGACGCGGTCTATCTGGCCGAGTACCTTTATAAGAACCACATGCGCCCGGAGCAGGTGCAGGATTTTTACCCCACCCCCGGCACCGTGAGCACCTGCATGTTCTACACCGGCCTTGACCCCTACACCCTGAAGCCGGTCTTCGTGGAGAAGACCGCCGAGGGCAAGGCGCTGCAGCGGGCGCTGCTCCAGTATTACGAGCCGCGCAACGCCGAAAAGGTCATCAAGGCGCTCAAGATGACCCACCGGGAGGATCTCATCCCGCTGCTGGTCCCCGCCGAGGGACGCCGCGCCGTCCAGCGCTCGGCACGCCGGGCCGAGGCAGCAGAGGTGACCATCCACAACGACGGCACCTATACCGTCCGGCCCAACGGCAAGGGCGGGAAGGGGAAGACTGCGAACCGTGCTGCTGCCCCGGCGGGCCGCCAGCCCAGCCCCGGTGCGCGGTTTGCGCCCCATGCGGCCCCCGGCCACAAGCCGAAAAACAATCAACAGAAAGAGAATACGACGTGGAAAACTACAAAACGGAAAAAGTAAGCTTTTGGCGAACCCCCTTCCGCCGCCTTGCGGCTCTTGCGCTGGCGGCGGCGCTGGCACTGGGGCTGGCCGCCTGTGATGTTTCCTCGGTGGTGCCCGGCGGCAGCGCCGATGTCATCCCGAACCCGTCCGGCACAGCCCAGACCGACGGCGACCCTGCCAACGACAGCTTCCAGATGCACTTCCTCGATGTGGGACAGGCGCTGAGCGTTCTGGTGGAGTGCGACGGGCAGTACATGCTTTACGACGGCGGCAATGTGGACGATGGCAGCATGGTGGTCAGCTACCTGCAGAATCAGGGCGTGGAGGAATTGCAGTACGTCTTCTGCTCCCACGCCCATGAGGATCATGTGGGCGGTTTGGCCGCTGCGCTGGCCTACTTCCCGGCCAACCATGTCTACAGCCCGGTGACGGATGCCTCCACCAAGTGCTTCCAAGATTTCGTCAAATACACGCAGCAGCAGGGCTTGCAGGTGGAGGTGCCCGCAGTGGGCACCGTCTGGCAGCTGGGCAGCGCGACCATCACCCTGCTGGGCCCAGTGGCACAATACAGCGAGACGAATGACACCTCTCTTGTCCTGCGGGTAGACTACGGCTCCACAAGCTTCCTCCTCACCGGCGACATGGAAGCCGACGCCGAGCGCGACCTTGTGAACAGCGGAGCGAATCTGAAGGCCGATGTCCTTCAGGTGGGGCACCACGGCTCCAGCACCTCGACGAGCTACATCTTCCTGAACGCGGTCCTGCCCGAAATGGGCGTCATCTCCTGCGGCGTGAACAACAAGTACGGCCACCCCCACGAGGAGACCCTGAGCATCCTGCGGGATGCGGGGGTGGACGTCTACCGCACCGACCTGCTGGGCACCGTCGTCATCGGGTCGGATGGGCAGAACTACACCATCCGCACCGACAAGACGGCCACCGACGCCGAGCGGAACCCCACCGACCCGGCGGCGTCCGGCACGGCCCAGCAAGCGTACATCGGCAATGTGAACTCGAAAAAGTTCCACCTGCCCACCTGCCCGAACCTCCCGGCGGAGAAGAACCAGATCCTTTTCTCCAGCTACGATGAGGCGGTGGCGGCGGGGTATACGCCCTGTTCGACCTGCATCAAGTAAACTCCCTCAAGGAGGGTGCCCCAATAGAGGAAAAATCCCCTCTCAGCCTTACGGGCCGGGAGGGGATTTTCCATGTTATGAGAAGGTTGGAGAGAAAACGCGATTACTGATTGCCCTTGTAATCCAGCGGCAGGCTGGTCCAACGGGCGCGGAAGAGGAAGGCGGCGTCCTTCGGCTGACGCTGACGGGTGAAGATGCCCTTCTTGTTGCCGTTGACGCGCAGGATGCCCTCGGTGGTCTGGAAGTCTGCGAAGTTCCAGACCAGCTCGCCCTGCACGAAGTCGTAGCTGTCGAAGACGTTGTGGTTCATGTCGAGGTACTCGTTCTGGTACTCCTGACTCCACATGACGCTGGGCAGCTTGTGCTCGGAGGGCATGGTGTCGGCACCGTACTCGGTGAAGATCATCGGGCGGCCGTTCAGGACCTGTGCCCAGCCGTTCATCTCCTTGCGGAAGGCGGCCTCGGCGTCCACGATGCCCATGCCGCCCATGACGTACCAGCCGTAGTAGCGGTTCAGGCTGATGAAGTCAGCGAACTGCTGGCCCTTGCTGTTGTTGGGCAGACTCATCATGACGACGGCGTAGGTGCGGGGGCGCTTCTGGGGGTCGAGCTCGTGAGCCAGATCGAACAGGGTCTTGAAGTAAGCTTCGGTGCCCTCGCTGGTGCACTGGGGCTCGTTCAGGATGCTCCATGCGATGACGGAGGCGTGGTTCTTGTCGCGGCCGATCATATCGGTCAGCGCGTCCTTGTGGTTGGCCAGCAGCTGCGGGGTGGTCTCCTTTTCGAACCAGCCGACCTTCTTGCCGTTGCCCTGATTGGCGGCGAGGAAGTTCATGGTGCTCTCCATGAAGCCGACAGCGGGGACTTCGTCGATGATCAGGAAGCCCTCTTCATCGGCCATCTGGTACAGCTCCTCGGCGTAGGGGTAGTGGCTGGTGCGGAAGCAGTTGGCACCGATCCACTTCATCAGCTCGTAGTCGCGCTTGACGGTGGCGAGGTCGAGGCCGCGGCCGCGGATATCGGCGTCCTCGTGCTTGCCGAAGCCGCGCAGATAGACGGGCTTGCCGTTCAGCAGGAAATGGCCGTCCTTGATCTCAAAGGTGCGGATGCCGACCTTCTCGGTGTATTCATCGACCACGGCGCTGCCGTCGTGGATGCGGATGACGATATTGTACAGGTAAGCAGCGTGGACGTTCCACAGCTTTGCGTCCTTGACGACGAGGGTGCCTTCCTTGCCGGTGGCCTCAGCGACCTTGGTGGTGCCGTCGTACAGCTCGACGGTGACTTCGTGGTCGCCGTTGGTGGTGACGGTGTAATCGACCTCAGCGCCCTCGGCAGTCAGACGGTGCTTCACGGAGTAGTCGAGGATACGCTCGGTGGGCAGAGCCATCAGCTTGACCGGGCGGTGGATGCCGGCGTAGTTGTAGAAGTCAAAGTAGGGGGCGGCGACCTTCTTGCCGTTGGACAGGACGGTGGTGTTGCCGGCGGGCAGCATGTGCTCGTTCAGCTCGTTGTTCAGCAGGACGCTGAGCTTGTTGAACTGGTTGTAGCGGACGATGTTGGTGACGACTGCGTCGAAGGGCAGGAAGCCGCCCTCGTGCTGCGCCACTTCCACGCCGTTGACGAAGATGCGGGCGTGGTGGGTAGCGGAGCCGAAGCGGATGGCGATGTCCTTGCCGCTCCACTCGCCGGGCACGAAGAAGTCGGTCTCGTACCAGAAATCGCCGCAGTACTCGCGGGACTCCTTGTCGGTGAAGAAATCGCAGAAGGATGCAGGAACGGGCATGGAGATGGACTCCGGCAGACCGTTGGCCCAGTTGGCCTCAACGCCTTCGCTCTTGGCATCGAAGCTGAAGCGCCACATGCCGTCAAGGCTGACGACGCGGCGGGAGGTGGAAACGACAGGGTACAGCAGGGACTTGTTGTTCATTGCAAAAACCTCTTTCTCGTCATACGAAAGTTCTTCTGGATCGCACTTCAACCTCTCAGTCTCACCTACGGCTTGCCATCTCCCCTGCGAGGGGAAATGGCAGAAGCATGGACGGAAGGGGTTGGAGCAATCATTGTCTTCTGATACCAGTATGACAGATTTTTCGAAAAGGGAATAGAACAAATTTGCAATAAATCCAGACTTTTTTCAGGTAAATTGGGCCCTTTCTGGGCAGAATACCTATTATAGATCGCGGGGTCTGAAAAGAAACTGGTGAACTGTACCGTCTCGGAAGAAGGATACGAAAGAAACTCTACAGAATTTGTGAAAAAGCCGTGAAATTGCACAAAGAATAACCGTAAGATTTTACGATTTCACCTAAAAATTCTTCTAACGATGATTGCTAAATCTTTGTCATAATACTAGTATATCAGAATGAATACAGCGAACCATGTTTCACTGTGTTCCGAACGACCGCGAGTTTTAGTTAAGGAGAAACCAATGGCAAATGAGATGAAGAAAGCCGCCCCCTTCGGCATGAAGGACAAGGTCGGCTACATGTTCGGTGATTTCGGCAACGACTTCACCTTCCTGCTTTCGTCGAGCTTCCTGATGAAGTTCTACACCGACGTCATGGGCGTCAACGCCGCCATCGTTGGCATGGTGATGATGATCGCCCGTTTTGTGGATGCGTTCACCGATGTGGGCATGGGTCAGATCGTGGACCACTCCAAGCCCAACAAGGACGGCAAGTTCCGCCCGTGGATCAAGCGGATGTGCGGCCCTGTGGCCATTGCGTCCTTCCTGATCTATCAGTCCGGTCTGGCCGGGATGCCTTACGGCTTCAAGGTGGCATGGCTGTTCGTCACCTACATCCTGTGGGGTTCCATCTTCTACACCTCCATCAACATCCCCTACGGCTCCATGGCTTCCGCCATCTCCTCTGACCCGAAGGACCGCGCCGATCTGTCCACTTGGCGCACCATCGGCTCTACGCTGGCCAACATGGTCATCGGCGTGGCAACTCCTATGGTGGCCTATGTGGTCGTGGACGGCAAGACCGTCATGTCCGGCTCCCGCATGACCATCATCGCGGGCGTCTTCTCCATCTGCGCCATTCTGTGCTACATCGTCTGCTTCAAGCTGACGAGCGAGCGCGTGGAAGTGCCCGCAAGCAATCAGAAGATCAGCGCTTCCGCCATCTTCAAGAGCATCTTCACCAACAAGGCCCTGCTGGGCATCATTGTGGCTGCCATCTTCGTGCTGCTGAGCCAGTTGACCGTCATGAGCCTTGCCGGTTACGTTTACCCCAATGTCTACGGCAGCGCCGCAGCCCAGTCCACCGCAAGTCTGCTGGGCACGGTGGTCATGCTGGTGGTCTGTGCACCCTTTGCTTCCAAGCTGTCTGCCAAGTTTGGTAAGAAGGAGCTGGCTATGGGTTCCAGCATCATCTCCGCTCTGGTCTGGCTGGTCTGCCTGATCTGGCGCCCGGCAAGCGTCTGGGGCTTTGTAGCTTGCTACATTCTGGCCAACATCGGCATGGGCTTCTTCAACACGATCATCTGGGCGATGATCACCGACGTCATTGATGACGCCGAGGTCCGCAACGGTGTGCGTGAGGACGGCACCATCTACTCCGTCTACTCCTTCGCCCGGAAGCTGGGTCAGGCGTTCTCCTCTGGTCTGGTGGGTGCTCTGCTGGGCATCATCGGCTACACCGAGGCAACGGCCTTCGATCCTGCCGTCACCCGCGGCATCTTCAATATGGCCTGCATCGCCCCCATCATCGGCTTTGTCTGCATCGTGCTGGCACTGGCATTCCTCTACCCGCTGAACAAGAAAAAGGTCGAGGAAAATGTGGCTGAGCTGGCAGCCCGCCGCAATAAATAACCCTCTCAGGCGCTTGGCGCCAGCTCCCCCGAAGGGGGAGCCCTTGGCAGGTGGGTTTTGATCGTACTGCCTGAACAAAGTTTCGAAAAACCGTAAAATAGAGTGCTCCGCTGTCTAGGGCAGCGGGGCATTTTTCTATATCTACCACTTGTTTCTCCCGCAAAAATACTGTATACTGATATATTAGATGATGTACCAGCAGAAAACAGGCGAGAAAAGGAGCGGTGAAGACGATGCGGGTTGATCCATTACAGGTGCTCACGAAGCTGGCGGCAGCCCAGAACATCCCCACCCGGCGGGTGACACCGCCTTTTGAGGGGCTGGACGAGTTCGATTACGGTCTGCGCCGTTCGCTGGACCCGCAGTTCGACTGGCAGGAGTTCGGCCAACTGCTGCTGGACAACACCCCGGAGCAGACGCTGCTCTTCGTGGAGGGGACGTTTGAACTCCACTTCGCCCTCTTCCGCATCCCGGACGAGGAGAACACGGTCTTCCTCGTGGGGCCGTGGACCTTCGGCCAGCGGAGCGAAAAGTCCCGCAAGTGGGCCAAGCGCCATCTGGGCGTGGCAGGGGAGAGCGCCGTGCAGGAATACTACAACGGCGTCAAGGTGCTGGGAGCCAACGATTTTTACTCCACCATCCGGGTCCTTGTCGGGATGATGTTCGACGAGGACGAGCTGAAGGTGGAGCAGATGAAGGAGTTCCTGCCCTTCCAGTTCCTGCCGGATATCCGCTATTTCAACGAACCCAAGTTCCAGAAGGACATCCCCATCTCGATGCTGGAGCAGAGGTACGAGTCGGAGAACCGCATCCTCGAAGCCGTGGGCCGCGGCGACGAGGAAGCCGCCGTCGAGGCGATGCACCAGCACTCCCGCTTCACCTACGGCGGACGGTTCGAGGGCTCGCTCTACCAGCAGAAGAACCGGATGATCGTCTTCAACACCCTGCTGCGGAAGGCCATCGAACCCAGCAAAGTGCACCCTTATTATATTGACGCCATTTCCAGCAAGTACGCCCGGATCATTGAGGAGGCCGACGAGGTGCCTGAAGAGCTGATGTGGCAGATGGTGCGGGATTACTGCGCCTATGTCCGCCGCTACTCGCTGAAGGAATACTCGCCCGCTGTCCAGAAGGTGATGAACTACGTCAACCTGAATGTCGCCGAGCCGCTGACACTCAAGAGCCTTGCCGCCATGTGCTTCATCAGCCCGTCCTACCTGTCGGCGCTGTTCAAGCAGGAGACCGGCACCACCCTCATCGACTATATCAACACCCAGAGGGTCAACCGGGCTGCACAGCTGCTGGAGCACAGCAGCCATACCATTGCCGCCGTGGCCGAGGAAGTGGGCATTCTGGACGTGAACTATTTCACCAAAATCTTCAAAAAGACCCTTGGCGTCACCCCCACCCGCTACCGCCGAGAACATAAAGAAAAATAACTGCGGAAAGCAGAAATGAAAAAAAGACTCATTTTGTCCTTTTGGTGCGCACAGTCCGTACAGAAAGGCGAAGCGGGTCTTTTTCTGTCTTGACACATTTGTTGCAGAAAACGCCGGATGCTGTAACCCCTTTGACAGACTTTATGGATTTTTGGTGGATATTTGGACGCATGTTGCAATTTCGACGGAAATTGTGCTTGATATGAAAATCGATCTTGCATACAACAGGGGAAATTGTGAGGAGTGCACAAAAGACTTTGCGGAATCTTGTGGATTTGTTCTATTGCGAACTGCCCGACAGACGGTTATAATACAAACAGAATCACGAAACGTGCGGTTTGATGCGTTTCGGAAATTTGCTGTGATATGCGAATGAAGGAGAACAATATTATGAAAATGATTTCGCGTCGTGACTTCATGAAGGCTTCCGCTGTTGTGGGTGCTGCTGGCGTTCTGACCGCCTGCGGCGGCTCCTCCAGCTCCACCGCTGCCTCCTCTACTGCTGCTTCCTCTGTGGCTGCTTCTTCTGCAGCCGCTTCTACCGGCAGCGCAAACGTTGGCGTCTGCATCTATCAGTTCGCTGATAACTTCATGACCCTGTACCGCACCGATCTGGAAGAGTACCTGAAGGATATGGGCTATGCCGTCACCATCGTCGATGGCAAGAACGACCAGAATACCCAGACCGAGCAGATCAACACCTTCCTGCAGCAGGGTGTGGACGTTCTGATCATCAACCCCGTCCAGACCACTTCCGCTCAGACCATCGTGGATACCATCTCTCCGTCCGGCACCCCGATCGTCTTCATCAACCGTGAGCCTGACAAGGCCGTTCTGGATTCCTACGCTGGCAAGTGCTGCTACGTTGGTGCAGACGCACGCCAGTCCGGTACTTATCAGGGCGAGCTGATCCTTGAGACCTCTACTCAGGGCGATATCAACGGCGACGGCAAGATCACCTACATCATGTGCAAGGGCGACCCCGAAAACATCGATGCACAGTATCGTACTGAGTACTCCATCAAGGCTCTGACCGACGCCGGCAAGGAAGTCGAGTGCCTGTACGAGTATCTGGACAACTGGGATCAGACCACCGCACAGCAGGACGTTGCAAACGCTCTGGCTCAGTACGGCGACAAGATCGAAGTCGTCTTCTGCAACAACGATGCAATGGCTCTGGGCGCTCTGCAGTCCATCGAGCAGGCTGGCCGCAAGGTCGGCGAGGACATCTATCTGGTCGGTGTTGACGCACTGAAGGAAGCTGTCCAGAATGTCGTTGATGGCAAGATGACCGGTACCGTTCTGAACGACGACGTGGGCCAGGCTACCGCAGCTGCCGACGCTACCAAGCTGTTCGTTGAGGGCAAGGACGTCGAAGAGTATTACTGGGTCGATTACGTCAAGGTCACCACCGAGAACGCTTCTCAGTACCTCTGATCCTGACCGAAAATCACTCACGGTTGCAAGGTACGCAGTGAGACCTAGGCTTGATAAAAGCTAAAAAGCGCGTGCGTGCGAGAGGTTTCTCGGCGCACGCGCCTTGTTTTAGTAAGGGCTCATGGTGCCTTAGTTTGAACGACAAGGAGGCTCTGCGGAATGTCAGAATACCGTCTGGTAATGAAAGGCGTGGTCAAGACCTTCCCCGGCGTCAAAGCGCTGGACCACGCACAGTTGGAGCTTCGCCCCGGCAAGGTCATGGCCCTGATGGGCGAAAACGGCGCTGGTAAGTCCACTTTGATGAAGTGCATGTTCGGCATTTACAAGATGGACGAGGGCGAGATCGAATACGAAGGCCAAAAAGTTACCATCCCGAACCCGCTGGAAGCGCTGAACCGCGGCATCGCGATGGTGCATCAGGAGCTGCAGCCCATCCCGGCCCGTACCGTGGCCGAGAACATCTGGCTGGGCCGCTACCCCACCAAGAAGGCGGGTCCCATCACCATTGTGGACCACGCCAAGATGTACAAAGATACCGATGACCTGCTGAAGAAGCTGAAGCTGGACATCAACTCCCACGCAAAGCTGGGTTCCCTGAGCATCGCTCAGATGCAGATGGTGGAAATTGCCAAGGCTGTTTCCGCCAACTGTAAGGTGCTGATCTTGGACGAGCCCACCTCGTCCCTGACGGCCAACGAGGTCGAATCGCTGTTCCGCATCATGCGGGAGCTGAAGGATCAGGGCGTTGCGCTGGTCTACATCAGTCATAAGATGGACGAGATCAAGGTCATCGCTGACGAAGTTACCATCATGCGGGATGGCCACTACATCGGCAAGTGGGACGTTGCCAACATGACCAAGGAACAGATCATCGCCAAGATGGTCGGCCGTGAGCTGTCCAATCTGTTCCCGCCGCTGGAGAACCACCCCTCCGACGAGGTCATGATGAAGGTGGAGGACTTCACCTCCATCCATCCGCGTTCCTTCCGCCATTGCAGCTTCGAGCTGAAGAAGGGCGAGATCCTCGGCGTAGCCGGTCTGGTCGGTGCACAGCGCACCGAATTGATGGAAGGCATCTTCGGTCTGCGTGCTCACACCACCGGCAGGGTCTGGATCAAGGGCGAAGAGGTCCACATCAAGCAGCCCCGCGACGCCATCCATAAGAGCGTGGCTCTGCTGACGGAAGACCGCCGCGCTACCGGCATCATGGGCGTGCTGAGCGTGGCCGACAACATCTCCATTGCGTCCTTGGACGCTCTGCGCAAGGGCCCCATCATGTTGGACGATAAGAAGATCCTCGATCTGGTCGCCACCAACAAAGAGAAGATGGCCATCAAGGTGCCCAGCCCCAAGACCGCCATCAAGAGCCTTTCCGGCGGCAACCAGCAGAAGGTGCTGATCGCCCGCTGGCTGGCGAATAACCCCGATGTGCTGATCCTCGACGAGCCCACCCGCGGCATCGACGTCGGCGCAAAGTACGAAATTTACTGCATCATTGCTGACTTGGCTAAGCAGGGCAAGAGCATCATCATGATCTCCTCCGAAATGAGCGAGATCATCGGTATGTCCAACCGTGTCATGGTCATGTGCGATGGCCGCATCACCGGCTTCATCGACGGCAAGGACGCCACCCAAGAGAACATCATGGCTCTGGCGACCCAGTTTGAGACCGCGCCCGAAACGGCAGCGGCCAATCAGTAAACAAGGAGGCTGTCTATTGTGGAAGCTACCAAGAAATTAACGGGTAAATCCGTAAAGAAATGGCTGGGAAACAACGCCATTATCGTCCTGATGCTCGCGGTGTCTCTGATCGTCGGCATCATCCACCCCAACTTCTTCGCTGTTGCGAACCTGGTCAACCTGTTCAAGAACGTGTCCATCCGCTACATCATCGCGCTGGGCATCTCCGGCTGTCTGATCACCACTGGCAACGACCTGTCCGCTGGCCGTCTGGCCGGTTTCGCAGCCTGCCTCGCCTGCATCTTTGCGCAGACCGAGGGCGCTGCTGGTAAGTTCTACCCCAACATGCCCACCCTGCCCACCCCGGTGGTCTTCATTCTGGTCATCGCCATCTGCGCCATCGTGGGTCTGTGTAACGGTCTGGTCGTCAGCTACCTGAAGGTCCAGCCCTTCATCGCTACCTTGGGTATGCAGCAGGTCGTCTACGGTATCTGCCTCGTCTACACTGGCGGTACCCCCATCGGCTCCCTGAACAAGAACTTCACCTCTCTGGCCTCCAACACCATCATCGGCATCCCCGTTCTGATCTGGATCGCCCTGATCGTGGCCGTCTGCTTCTGGTTCCTGTACAACAAGACCCGCCACGGCAAGTACATGTACGCTATCGGCGGCAACGAGGCTGCCGCTGAGGTGGCCGGTGTCAACGTTTACGCCACCAAGATCCGCATCTACATCCTCGCTTCCTGCATGTTCGGTCTGGCAGGCTGCCTGCTGGCTGCCAAGTCCGGCGGCGCATCCGTCAACACTGCAATGGGCTATGAGCTGGACGCTATCGCAGCTTCTACCATCGGCGGCGTCTCCACCACCGGCGGTGTCGGCACCGTCCCCGGCATTCTGGTCGGCGTTCTGGTCTTTGAGCTGATGAAGGTCGCTCTGCAGTTCATGAACGTCAACTCCTCCTACACCTACATCGTGCAGGGCCTTGTCATCATCGTGGCTGTCGCCATCGATATCCGCAAGTACCTCGCGAAGAAGTAATCCCTGAAAAAGAGAGCGCCTATCGGGCCGCCCGCTCGTTGCAGCGGGCGGCCCACTTTGTTATAATAGAAAAAAAAGCCAAGGAGAACGATTATGTCCGAACTGAACGAAAAAGAAGCCGAGCTGGCCCGGCGCGAGGCGCTGCTGGCCGAGCGGGAGGCCCAGCTCGAAAAGGAACAGGCCGAGTTCGCCGCCGCCAAGGAGCGGGGCGAGGAGGGCAAGAAAAGCTTCCTCAACAACAACGACCCGAACTTCGTGAACCCGAAAGAGAAGCTCTACGACAAATTCCCGCTGACCGTGCACCAGATGGACATCATCATCGGGGTGCTGTTTGCCCTCATTATCCTGTTTTTGGTGCTGGGCATGACGCACACCAGCTTTTTCGGCCTGTTCGGCGGTTGAACTACGGTAAAAACGCCGGAAGTGCATCTGCCGCACAGAAACAAAAAATGGATGCTGCGATCAAACGCAGCATCCATTTTTGTTGCCTATAAGAGCTGTTCTTTTACAGCAGCACGTACTTGAGGATGAACAGCACGGTCAGGATATACATGAGGGGGCTGATCTTCTTCTCCTTGGCCTTGCCGGTGATGAGGTTGAGCAGGGTCCAAGAGATGACGCCGATGGCGATACCCTCGGAGATGCTGTATGCAGTGGGCATGGCAAGGATGGTCAGGAAGGCGGGGATGCCCTCAGCCGGGTCGTCGAACTCGATCTTCAGGGCGGAACCCATCATGTAGAAGCCGACGATGATCAGGGCCGGAGCGGTGGCGAAACTGGGAATGGTCAGGAACAGGGGGCTGAAGACCACAGCCAGCAGGAACAGCACACCGGTGGTCATGGAGGTCAGGCCGGTGCGGCCGCCCTCGGTGACGCCGGAAGCGCTCTCGACGAAGGTGGTGGTGGTGGAAGTTCCCAGCACAGCACCGGCGCAGGTGGCGATGGAGTCGGCCATCAGCGCGCCCTTGATGTGGGGCAGCTTGCCGTCCTCATCCAGCATGTCGGCCTTGGACGCCACACCGATCAGGGTGCCCAGCGTGTCGAACAGGTCCACGAACAGGAAGGAGAACATGACGGCGAAGAAGTTCAGGATGCCAACACCGGAGAAATCGGTCTTGAAGACTTGACCGAAGGTCTTGCCCAGCGCGGAGAAGTCAAAGCTGATGAAAGAGGTGGGGATGACGGAGTACATACCCGCATCGGCGTTCGGAATGTAGATGCCGGTCAGCTCGCAGAGGATGCCCAGCACCCAAGTGATCAGGATGCCGTACAGGATGCCGCCCTTGACCTTCTTGACCAGCAGAATGGCGGTGATGAGCACGCCCACCAGAGCGAGGATGGCGCCCACACCGATGCTGTGGAAGGTCTCGCCCTTGAAGTGCTGGTAGGTGACGAGGGTGGAGTCGCTGTTGACGATGAGCTTGGCGTTCTGCAGACCGACGAAGGCCACGAACAGGCCGATGCCGACGCTGACGGCGCTCTTCAGGGTCATGGGGATGGCGTTGAAGATGGCTTCACGCACACTGGTCAGGCTCAGGACGATGAAGATGATGCCCTCGACGAAGACGGCCATCAGGGCCAGCTGCCAGCTGTAGCCCATGGTCAGGACGACCGTGTAGGAGAAGTAGGCGTTCAGGCCCATGCCGGGGGCCAGAGCAAACGGATAGTTGGCCAGCAGCGCCATCAGCGCCGTGCCGACAAAGGATGCCAGCGAGGTGGCGATCAGGACGGCGTTGGCGTCCATGCCGGAAGCCGACAGGATGCTGGGGTTGACCGCAAGGATGTAGGCCATGGTCATGAAGGTGGTGATACCTGCCATGAGCTCGGTCTTGACATCGGTGTGGTTTTCTTTCAGGTGAAAGATCTTTTCTAACATGAAAGTTCCTCCTGTGATGTGATGAAAAAATCCGCCGCGTGGGAAAACGGACGGAAAGAACAGCTCCCATTGTACCCGAAAACGTTGCAGTTGTCCATCTAAGAAACACAGAAAATTCATGATTTCTTCAAATTTTCTTGGATGAGTATGACTTATCAAGGCGCTTTGGGACGAAAAAAAGAAGGCCCGCGGCTGCGAGCCTTCTTTTGGATCGTTTTTTACTTCAGCACCGCGCCGAGATTTGCGCTGGTGACCATACGGGCGTAGCGGCTGAGCCAGCCGGTCTTGATGTTGGGCTCCGGGGCCACATACTTGGCCTTGCGCTCGGCGAGGACCTCGTCCGAAACTTCCAACGTGATGCTGGCGTTGGGGATATCAATGTGGATGATATCGCCCTCCTCGATCAGGCCGATGGGGCCGCCGGAAGCGGCTTCGGGGCTGACGTGGCCGATGGCCGCGCCGCGGGATGCGCCGGAGAAGCGGCCGTCGGTGATGAGGGCCACGGTCTTGTCCAGCTTCATACCAGCCAGCGCGGAGGTGGGGTTCAGCATCTCACGCATACCGGGGCCGCCCTTGGGGCCTTCGTAGCGGATGACCACCACGTCGCCGGGGACGATCTGGCCCGCGTAGATGGCCGCAATGGCCGTCTCCTCGCTGTTGAAGACGCGGGCCGGGCCGGAGTGCTCCTGCATCTCCGGGGCCACGGCGCTGCGCTTGACCACGCACCCGTCCGGGGCGATGTTGCCCCACAGGATCTGCAAGCCGCCGGTGGGGGAGTAGGGGTTCTCGATGGGGCGGATGGCCTTGTCGTTGAGGATGCGGGCCCCCTTGATGTTCTCACCCAGCGTCTTGCCGGTGACGGTGGGAACGTCGAGGTCCAGCAGCCCCTTCTTGGCCAGCTCGGCCTGAACGGCGGGGATGCCGCCCGCAGCGTAGAGGTCGGGCATGTGGGTCGGGCCGGCAGGGGCCAGATGGCACAGGTTCGGGGTCTTGGCGCTGATCTCGTTGAAGAGCTTCAGGTCGATGGGTACGCCCGCCTCATAGGCGATGGCCAGCAGGTGCAGGACGGTATTGGTGGAGCAGCCCAGCGCCATATCGCAGGTCAGAGCGTTGCGGATGGAGCGCTCGTTGATGATCTGGCGGGCGGTGATGCCCTTGTTCACCATGTCCATGATGGCCATACCGGCGTGCTTGGCCAGCTGCAAGCGCTTGGAGTAGACAGCGGGGATGGTGCCGTTGCCGGGCAGGGCGATGCCGATGGCCTCGCACAGGCAGTTCATGCTGTTGGCGGTGTACATGCCGGAGCAGCTGCCGCAGCTGGGGCAGCAGTTGCAGGTGCAGTCTTCCAGCTGCTCGTCGGTGATCATGCCGGCCTTGTAGGCGCCGACGGCCTCGAACATCTTGGAAAGGCTGACTTCCTCGCCGCCGTAGGTGCCGGCCAGCATCGGGCCGCCGGAGCAGACCACGGCGGGCACATCCATTCGGACTGCCGCCATGACCATGCCGGGCACGATCTTATCGCAGTTGGGCACGAGGACGAGGCCGTCCAACTGGTGTGCCATCAGCATGGTCTCCACGCTGTCGCAGATCAGCTCACGGGAGGCAAGGCTGTACTTCATGCCCACATGGCCCATGGCGATGCCGTCGCAGACGCCGATGGCGGGGATGAGGATGGGGGTGCCGCCCGCCATCTGGACACCGGCCTTGACCGCATCGGCGATCTTGTCCAGATTCATGTGGCCGGGGACGATCTCGCTGTAAGCGGATACCACGCCGATCAGCGGGCGGTCCAGCTCTTCCGGGGTGTAGCCCAAAGCGTAAAACAGGCTGCGGTTCGGTGCGCGCTCCGAGCCTTTGGTCACGTTGTCACTTCTCATGTTCTCTCTTTTCCTCCTGATGCAAAAGTGCCAGCGGGGCACAAAATACCACGCTGGCACGGGTCGATTTCAAAAAACTTACTTCTTCAGCCAGCTCATCATGCTGCGCAGCTCTGCGCCCACCTTCTCGATGGGCAGCTCTGCTTCCATGCGGCGCTTTGCGAGGAAGTGGACCTTGCGGCCGCCGTTGGGGCTCATCTCGGTCAGGAACTCGGAGGCGAAGGTGCCGTCCTGAATCTCGGTCAGGACCTTCTTCATCTCCTTGCGGGTCTCGGCGGTGATCAGGCGCTTGCCGGTGCGGTAGTCGCCGTACTCTGCGGTGTTGGAGATGGAGTAACGCATCTTGGAGAAACCGCCCTCGTTGATCAGGTCAACGATCAGCTTCATCTCGTGGCAGGTCTCGAAGTAGGCCATCTCAGGCTCGTAGCCAGCCTCGACCAGCGTATCGAAACCGGCGTGGATCAGCTCGGAAACGCCGCCGCACAGAACTGCCTGCTCGCCGAACAGGTCGGTCTCGGTCTCCTCCTTGAAGGTGGTCTGCAGGATGCCCGCACGGCCCGCACCGATGCCGGAAGCGTAAGCCAGAGCGATGTCCTTTGCTTTGCCGGTGTAATCCTGCTCCACGCAGATCAGGGACGGGCAGCCCTCGCCCTCGGTGTACAGGCGGCGGACGATGTGGCCGGGGCCCTTGGGAGCGATCATGATGACGTCCACGTTCTTGGGAGCGGTGATGGTCTTGAAGTGGATGTTGAAGCCGTGTGCAAAGGCCAGAGCCTTGCCCTCGGTCATGTAGGGAGCGATCTGCTTGTTGTAGATGTCGGCGCACAGCTCATCGGGAACCAGCATCATGACCACATCGCCAGCCTTGGCAGCTTCTTCGACTTCCATGACCTTGAAGTTGTCGTGGGTGGCAGCAAACTCGGAAGCCTTCTCCCAGTGAGCGGAACCCTTGCGCAGACCGACGACAACGTTGACGCCGCTCTCAGCGAGGTTCTCGGAATGGGCGTGGCCCTGACTGCCGAAGCCGATGACGGCGACGGTCTTGCCGTCCAGCACGCCGAGGTTGCAGTCGGAATCATAGTACTTCTTGATAGCCATGGTAGTTGTTCTCCTTTTATCGTTCTGTTTTTTATATTCGATGGGCTTGAAAACTTGTTGATACTCCCCCGGCCGCTTTCAGCGGCAACCACCCTCTCAGAAGGAGGTGGCAATGCGAAGCATTGACGGAGAGGTTCAGCGGCACTTCGTGCCGGGCAGGGGCAGCTGCACATCCCGCACTTCCTGCGGGGGCTTCTGCATGTGCTGGTGCATCCCGCCGCGTTCCAGCGCAGTGACGCCGGTGCGGCAGAGTTCGAGGATGGTGTAATCCGCGAACATCTTTAAGAACGCGTCCAGCTTTTCGGGCTTGCCGATCAGTTCGAAGACCATGCTGTCCGGGGACAGGTCGATGATCTTGGCCTTATAGATGCTGCCGATCTCCCGCAGCTCGGTGCGGGTGTGGACGTCGCACGCGACCTTGAGCAGCAGCAGCTCCCGCTGCAAAGCGTTCTCACTGTCGAGGACGAAGACCTGACGGGTGACTTCCAGCCGCTCGGTCTGGAGGATGAGCTGGCTCAGCTCCTTATCGGTGCCGGACACCGTGACCGTGATGCGGCTGACGGTGGGGTCATTGGTGGCCGAGACGGTCAGGCTGTCGATGTTGAAGCCGCGGCGGCAGAACAGGCTGGACACACGGGCCAGAACGCCGCTCTGGTTGTCCACCAGCAGACTGATGACTCTGCGTTTGGATTCCATGGTGCGTTCCTCCTCACTTCATGATGATATCGTTGATGTCGCCGCCGCCGGGGATCATGGGCAGGACCTTTTCGTCCTTGTCGATCATGCACTCGATCCATGTGGGGCCCTTGTTCTTCAGCGCCTCGGCAAAGGCGGTCTGGAACTCGGCGAGATTGGTGCAGCGGTAGCCCTTCAGCCCGAAGCCCTCGGCCAGCTTGACGAAATCCGTCTTGCGGTGGGGGTCGGTCTGGGAGAAGCGCTTGCCGTAGAAGGCGGTCTGCCACTGGCGGACCATGCCCAGCACCTGATTGTTGAAGATGACCGTGATGATGGGCAGCTCATAGCTGACGGCGGTGCAGGCTTCGTTCAGGTTCATGTGGAAGGAACCGTCGCCCGTGAACATCACGACCCGCTGGTCGCGGCCCAGTGCCATCTGGGCACCGATGGCGGCACCATAGCCGAAGCCCATGGTGCCGAGGCCGCCGCTGGTGATGAAGCCGCGGCTCTTGGCGTGGCGGATGTACTGGGCGGCCCACATCTGGTGCTGGCCCACGTCGGTGACGTAGACGGCCTCCGGGCCGCACTGATTGCACACCTCGCCGATGACCTGATGGGGCATCAGGCGGGAAGCGTCGGACACCGGGTGGTAATCCTGCGCCTGCCACTCGTGGATCATCTTCATCCAGTCGGGGTGCTTCTTCTCCTCGATGAGGGGGAGCATCCCGCCCAGCACGTAGGCGGCATCGCCGGAAATGGCGAGGTCCACATCCACGTTCTTGCCAAGCTCACTGGGGTCGATGTCGATCTGGATGATGGTGGCGTTTTTCGCAAAAGTCTTGGGGTTCAGGGCCACACGGTCCGAGAAACGGGTGCCCAGCGCGATGAGGACATCGCAGTCGGCCACGGCCCGGTTCGCGGTGTAGCAGCCGTGCATACCGATCATGCCGATGTTCATCGGGTCACCGTAGGGCACGACGCCCGCCGCCATCAGGGTGTAGGTGGCGGGGATCTCAGCCTTGTGGATCAGATCCCGCAGGGGCTGGCAGGAGGCTGCGCTCCGCACGCCGCCGCCGAAATAGACCAGCGGACGCTCCGCCGCGTTGATGATGTCGGCGGCCCACTTGACCTGTTCGGCGTTGTAGGTGGTCACGGTGCGGATCTTCTCCGGCTGCTTGGGGGTGAACTCGCAGATGGCGGCGGTCACGTCCTTGGGGATGTCCACGAGGACGGGGCCCTTGCGGCCGCTCTGGGCGATGCGGAAGGCCGCGCGCATGGTGTCGGCGAGGTCCTCGACCTTGCGCACCGTGAAATTATGCTTGGTGATGGGCATCGTGATGCCCTCGATGTAGGCTTCCTGAAAGCCGTCCGTGCCGAGGCCCGCCGTGGGGATGTTGCCGGTAAAGGCGACCATGGGCACCGAGTCCATGTAAGCGGTGGCGATGCCGGTGACAAGGTTGGTCGCGCCCGGACCGCTGGTGGCCAGCACCACACCGGTGCGGCCGGTGGCACGGGCGTAGCCGTCGGCTGCATGGGCTGCACCCTGCTCGTGGGCGGTCAGCACATGGGTGATGCGGTCGGCGTTCTTGTACAGCTCATCGTAAAGGTTCAGCACTGCGCCGCCGGGGTACCCGAAGAGGGTGTCCACCCCCTGCTCGCAGAGAACTTCCACAAAAATCTGAGAACCATTCAACTGCATTTCTCGTCTCTCCTGTTTCCTATCCTGTTCCAACTCTACACTTTTTAAAAATCCCTCAGATACGTCAAATTTCGTATCTACCATTCGATTTTGAACGTTGGGTCAATTATACTATAAATCGGTCGGATGTCAAACAATGATTTGTAAAGTGAATCACCGGAAAGATGAAGATAATTAAACACAGGCTTGCACTGGACCTCATAGAGCGGTATAATTTTGGTACATTCGTTAAATCAAGAGGGAAAAGGCTATGAAACTTCGTGAATGGAATGCCCGGCTCCACGGGCTTGTGATCTTCCGCGCTCTGCTGGACGACCCGGTGGTGGCCAAATTATTGGACTTGACCGACCGGATGGAGGCGGGTACCCGCAGCATGGGGCCGGTGTGCGACGCAGTGGCTTCGTTCGAAGCGGCTCTGTTTGAGCAGACCACCAATCTGGGCGAATACCTCTCCAACGCCGTGTTGGAGACCGAGACGGTCTGCGTGCGTCAGGCGGCAGCGGGCGGCATCGCGCCGGTGCTGCAAAGTGCGCTGGACAGTGAACTGCACTTTTTGCAGGAGCTGTGCGGCCTGACGCTGGACGAGCTGTTCCAGACCGCCTACTCCGAGCAGAGCCAGCGCCCGGAGCTGGCCTTCCTGCCTCGGTGGGAGACGAAGAAGATCGACCTTGCGGCAGCCTACGCCCAGCGGATGCAGGAAGCCGGGAAGAAGGGCTATGGCATGTTCGCTAAGCACCATGTCTTCACGGTGGAGGATGGCCGGTTGGTGCCGGTGAAGTACCCCGACCCCCAGCGCCTCTCCGAGCTGCCGGGCTATGAGGGCGAGCGGGAAAAGGTGATCGCCAACACCAAGGCCCTGCTGGCCGGGATGCCCGCCAACAACGTCCTGCTCTATGGCGACGCGGGCACCGGCAAGTCCAGCGCCGTCAAGGCCATTGCCAACGAGTTCGCACCCGATGGGCTGCGGCTGGTGGAGGTGAAAAAGAATCAGCTCTATCAGATCCCCGACCTGATGGACAAGCTGGCGGCGAACCCCCTCAAGTTCATCCTCTTCATCGACGACCTGAGCTTCACTGCCAACGACGACAACTTCGCGGCCCTGAAAGCCATCCTCGAAGGCAGCGTGGGCGGCCGGGCCAAGAACATCGCGGTCTATGCCACCTCCAACCGCCGCCACCTGATCAAGGAGACCCTGACCGACCGCACCGGCGACGATATCCACGAAGCCGACACCCGGCAGGAGCTGATGAGCCTTTCCGCCCGGTTCGGCCTGACCGTGACCTTCCAGCGGCCCGAAAAGGCCCGCTTCGAGGCCATCCTTACCGAACTGGCCAAACAGCATAACATCCAGATGCCGATGGACCAGCTCCTCGTCAAGGCGGAGGCCTTCGCCATCCGCGCCGGCGGCCGCAGCCCCCGCGTGGCCAAGCAGTTCATCGAACAGTGCGAGAGCGGCGTGCAGAAATAAAAAAGGACGTGTCTGCTTGACAAACATCTCGAAAGCGCATATAATAAGCTTGCGAAAGATGAATGCTGACATGGTGCTTCATGAAGGCATACAAGAAGCCCCCCGGTATTGCAGTACCGAGGGGCTTCTTGTTGCTGGGGTTAATGCTTGCCGTCCATAAAGAACTGTTCGTCAAGCCATTTGCAGATATAGTACGAAACGATACCTGCTGCGACGGACAGCGCGAAAGATGGAATCGCAGACAAAGCGCTTCACCTCCTTCCCAATGGAGGGGCGGGGGAGACGGCAATTACAGAATAACATAAAATTTGACAGAACACAAGCGAAAAGGCAGTGCCCGATTGAGACGGGCACTGCCTTTTTGAGGAAAAATCGGTGCTACAAAAATCAAACGCGCTCGGCGACGAGCTGGAAGCCCGCCTTGGTGAGCTCTTGACGGATCTGTTCAATCTGGGCGTGGTCGCGGGTCTCCAGTGCCAGCTTGAGGAAGCAGCTGGAGATGGGCATGTTGGGGTCGGAGCCGTCATGCAGGACGGAGACGACGTTGCTGCCGCAGCGGGAGACGATCTCGGCCACCTTTTTGAGCTGGCCGGGCTTGTCCTCCAGCGCGATGGTCAGGTTGGCCTTGCGACCGCTCATGACCAGACCACGGGTGATGACGCGGTTGAGGATGTTGACGTCGATGTTGCCGCCGGAGACGACGCAGACCACCTTTTTGCCCTCGATGGGCAGCTTGTGGAAGAGGGCTGCGGCCACCGGCACCGCACCGGCACCCTCGGCGACGAGCTTCTGGTTCTCCATCAGGGAGAGGATGGCGGCAGCGGTCTCGTCTTCCGTGACGGTCACGATGTCGTCCACATACGCCTCGCAGAGCTTGTAGGTCAGCTCACCGGGGGTCTTGACCTGAATGCCGTCCGCAAAGGTGGAAGCGGCGGAGAGAGTCTGGTATTTGTGCTCGTGGAGGGAACGGTACATACTGGGGGCACCCTCGGCCTGAACGCCGTAGACCTTGACATCGGGCTTCAGGCTCTTGATGGCAAAGGCCACGCCGGAGATGAGGCCGCCGCCGCCCACAGGCACGATGACGGCATCGACGTCGGGCAGCTGGTCCAGAATTTCCAGACCGATGGTGCCCTGCCCCGCGATAACCTGCTCATCGTCGTAGGGGTGAATGAAGGTCATGCCGGTCTCCTGCTGCAGCTCCACGGCCTTGTCGTGGGCGTCGTCGTAGGTGCCGGGTACGAGGCAGACCTCTGCGCCGAGGCTCTTGGTGTTCTCCACCTTCATGATGGGGGCACCGTCCGGCATACAGACGATGCTCTTGATGCCCCGCCGGGTGGCGGCCAGCGCCACGCCCTGCGCGTGGTTGCCGGCAGAACAGGCGATGACGCCTTTCTCGCTTTCCTCCTTGGAGAGCTGGCTGATCTTATAATAAGCGCCGCGCACCTTAAAGCTGCCGGTGGCCTGCAGGTTCTCGGTCTTCAGGTAGAGCTGGCAGTCCTTGGACAGCTTGGGCGCTTCGATGAGGTCGGTCTTGCGTGCAACGTCCTTCAGCACGAAGGCGGCATGGTATACTTTGTCGAGAGTCAACATCTTTTTATCCTATCCTTTGTTCCGTCAGTGATGGTATAAAGTATAGGTTAGCAAAAGTATTTTGTCAAATGAATGTATTTCATGATTTGCAAAGATGGGGTGACAAAAAGGCTTATATGAGAGAAAGAAGATGCAGTGTTGCAATTTTGTCCCGAAAATGATATAATTTTTGGGACAAAGGAGGGCGGCAGATATGGCAGACAGCTATGCAAAAAAGATTCAATGGAAAATTGAAAAAATGGATCCGGGAAGCGTTTTTGTGCGTTCTGACTTTGCCGAGATCGCGGATAGTGAGACCCTTCGACGAAATCTGAATCGGCTGACGGAAAATGGAACGCTGTATCGTGTTCAGAAGGGGGTCTATGAAAAGCCGAAGTTCAATGCACGGTTGGGCGAAAAGGTGGCGACAGACCCACAGAAAGTTGCAAAGGCGCTGGCCCGTGGATACCACTGGACGATCGTTCCAAGCGGGGAAGCTGCACTCAATCAACTGGGGCTTTCTACGCAGGTTCCGGCGGTGTGGTGTTACATCAGCGATGGGCCGTATCGAAGCTATAGCTGGGATCGAACAAAGCTGGAGTTCCGACACCGGACAAACCGTGAGATCAGCGGAATGAGTGAGAAGTCGGCATTGGTGGTTCAGGCGCTGAAGGCGATCGGAAAAGAAAATATCACGCCGGAGATCCTCCAAAAAATCAGGAAGAAACTTACGCCGGAAGAAACCAGAAAGCTGCTGGAAGAAACCAAAGGGTGTGCGGAGTGGGTCTATAAAGCGATCCGGCAGATAGGCAGGGGGGAAGAACGATGAAAAATATTGCGAGATGGCCGGATGAGGACCGTGCGGATCTGTTCCGGAATACCGCGGCAAAAATGGGTCTGCATGATGCGATCGTGGAAAAGGATTTCTGGGTTTGCTTTACGCTGGATTATTTGTTTCATCGTAGTCCGTGGCCAGATAAAATCGTGTTCAAAGGCGGCACCAGTTTATCAAAGGCGTACGATCTGATCAGCCGTTTTTCGGAAGACATTGATTTGATCCTTGACTGGCGGGAGCTGGGTTATTCTGCTACGTATCCTATGGAAGAACGGAGCAATACGAGACAGAGCAGAGTCAATGAAGAAATCTCTGAGAGAGCAGAAGCGTTTCTGGAAAATGACTTCTGCCCGGCATTAAAAGCAGGGCTGACCGAAGATCTTGGCCGGGAAGCAAAGGTCTATAAAGAACCGGGTTCGGAGCAGACTGTGATTTTCGAATATCCGGCGTTGTTTCAGAATGGGGCGATCCTCCCGGTCATTCGGCTGGAGATCGGGCCGCTTGCGGCGTGGACACCAGCTTCTGAGGTTTCGATAAAGCCCTATGTGGCTGCGTACTATCCAAAATTCTTTGAACAGGCCCAGACGGAAATCCTCACCGTAAGGCCGGAACGAACATTTTGGGAGAAGGCAACGATCCTTCATCATGAAGCCAATCGGCCGCTGGACAGACCGATGCCGCCCCGCTACTCCCGCCACTACTATGATCTTTACAAAATGGCGGCTTCGCCTGTAAAGGAAAAGGCATTTCAGCAGCTGGAACTGTTGAAGCGCGTTGTGGAGTTCAAAATGAAGTTCTATCCACGCGGCTGGGCAAGGTATCCGGATGCGAAGCCGGGAACAATGAAATTGGTTCCACCGACGGAACGCTGGAAAGAGCTGGAGGCGGACTATAAAAAGATGCGGATGATGCTGTATGGAGATGTTCCGCAGTTTGATACGATGATGAAAGGCATTCAGAAACTGGAACAGGAGATCAACGCATTGCCGGACAGCCAGTAATACAAAACACCCCCGGTTCAGAATCGAATCGGGTGTGTTTCTCTGTTTAAGATGTCAGATCTCCGCAAGGATCGCGTCGCCCATGCCGGTGCAGCCGACACAGGTGCAGCCGTCGCTCATGTTGTCGGCGGTGCGGATGCCCTTGTCGAGCACCTTGTTCACGGCGTTTTCGATGGCATCGGCTTCCTCGGTCAGGCCGAAGGAATAGCGCAGCATCATGGCCGCGGAGAGGATGCAGGCGGTGGGGTTGACGATGTCCTTGCCCGCGATGTCGGGGGCGGAGCCGTGGATGGGCTCATACAGGCCGCGGGTGCCGTCGCCGAGGGAGGAGGACGGGATCATGCCGATGGAGCCGGTGATCATGGACGCCTCATCGGAGAGGATGTCGCCGAACATGTTCTCGGTCACGATGACGTCGAACTGGGCCGGATCCTTGACGATCTGCATAGCGCAGTTGTCCACAAACATCTCGCTGTACTCGACGTCCGGGTACTCGGCCTGTAAGCGGTGCATGACGGCGCGCCAGAGACGGCTGGTGTCCAGCACATTGGCCTTGTCCACGCAGCAGAGCTTCTTGCGGCGCTTGCGGGCCGTCTCGAAGCCAATGCGGCCGATCCGTTCGATCTCGTGCTCGGAGTAGGGCATGGAGTCGATGGCCTGTTTCTCGCCGTTTTCGAGGGTGTGGGTCTCGTGATCGCCGAAGTAGACGCCGCCGATCAGCTCACGCACGATGATGAAATCGATGCCCTGTGCCACGATCTCCGGCTTCAGGGGGCTGGCCGGAGCCAGCTGTGGCCAGATCTTCGCGGGGCGGTTATTGGAGTACAGGCCCATGCCCGCGCGGAGACGGAGCAGACCCTTTTCGGGCCGCTGCTCACCGGGCAGACCCTCCCACTTGGGGCCGCCGACGGCACCCAGCAGGACGCTGTCCGCCGCAAGGCACTTGTCCAGCTCGTGCTGGGGGAGGGGGTCGCCGTACTTGTCGATGGCCTCGCCGCCCATGGCTGCGTCGGTGTAGTGGAAGGTGTGGCCGTACGTTTCGGCGATCTTATCGAGGACGCGGATCGTCTGCTTGACGATTTCCGGGCTGGAGCAGTCGCCCCAGATGACAGCAATGTTCTTTTCCATGGAGTTCTCCTTCTGTTGTCAGGCTCGCCTTCGTACAACCTCTCTGTCGCTGACGCGACATCTCCCCTAGTAGGGGAGACTCTGGCGAAACCAGAAACTCTGCGAGGACTGCCAAGGGCTCCCCTACAAGGGGAGCTGGCAATGCGAAGCATTGACTGAGAGGTTGTATAGAGGAAGTGTTAATCTTTCTTCGTCAGCGACTTCATCAACCCGCCATCCGCGATGATCTTCTGGATGAACGGGGGGAAGGGTTCGGCTTGGAAGGTCTTGCCGGTGGTCTTATCGGTGATGAGGCCGGTGTCGAAATCGACGCTGACTTCATCGCCTGCGGCGATGGCGTCGGCAGCCTCCGGGCACTCCATGATGGGCAGACCGATGTTGATGCTGTTGCGGTAGAAGATGCGGGCAAAGCTCTTGGCGATGACCACCGAGATGCCCGCCGTCTTGATGGCGAGGGGGGCGTGCTCACGGGAGGAGCCGCAGCCGAAGTTCCAGCCGCCGACCATGAGATCGCCCTCGTGGACCTTGTTCACGAAGTCCTTGTCGATGTCCTCCATGCAGTGTGCGGCCAGCTCCTTGGCGTTGGGGGTGTTCAGGTAGCGGGCCGGGATGATGACATCGGTATCCACATTGTCCGGGTATTTGAAAACGGAACCGTTTGCATTGTTCATGGTGTTTCTCCTCTCTTAGACCGTGCGGGGGTCGGTGATGTAACCGGTGAGGGCGCTGGCGGCGGCGGTGGCCGGGGAGGCCAGATAGACCTCGCTCTTCACATGGCCCATGCGGCCCACGAAGTTGCGGTTGGTGGTGGAGACGCAGCGCTCGCCCTCGGCGAGGATGCCCATGTAGCCGCCGAGGCAGGGGCCGCAGGTGGGGGTGGAAACGATGCAGCCCGCGTCGATGAAGGCGGTGGTCCAGCCGCGGAGGATGCACTCCTTATAAACAGCCATGGTGGCGGGGATGATGATGCCGCGCACGCCCTTGGCGATGTGCTTGCCCTTCAGGATGTTGTAAGCGGCTTCCATGTCCTCCAAGCGGCCGTTGGTGCAGCTGCCGATGACGACCTGATCGATCTTGATCTCCCTGCCCTCGCTGGCGGGGTGGGTGTTCTCCGGCAGGTGGGGGTAGCTGACGGTAGGCTCCAACTGGTCGAGGTCGATCTCGATGGTCTGCTCGTACTCGGCGTCCGGGTCAGCCTCGTAGAAGACCGGCTCGCGCTGGCTGCGGCCCTTGAGGTAAGCTTTCGTCGTCTCGTCCACGGGGAAGATGCCGTTCTTGGCACCGGCCTCGATGGCCATGTTGCAGATGCACAGGCGGTCATCCATGGTCAGGTTGGCGACGCCGGGGCCGGTGAACTCCATCGACTTGTAGAGCGCGCCGTCCACGCCGATCTGGCCGATGATGTGGAGGATCAGATCCTTGCCGGAAACGCGGGGGCCGAACTTGCCCTTGAGCACGAACTTGATGGCGGCGGGGACCTTGAACCATGCCATGCCGGTGGCCATACCGGCGGCCATGTCGGTGGAGCCGACGCCGGTGGAGAAGGCGCCCAGTGCGCCGTAGGTGCAGGTGTGGCTGTCCGCACCGATGACGCAGTCGCCCGCGGTCACGATGCCTTTTTCGGGCAGCAGGGCGTGCTCGATGCCCATCTGGCCCACATCGTAGAAGTTGAGGATGTCGTATTTGTTGGCGAACTCGCGGCACTGCTTGGACTGGGTCGCGCTCTTGATGTCCTTGTTGGGCACGAAGTGATCCAGCACGATGGCGATGTGCGCTTTATCGAACACGCTGTCGAAGCCCGCGCGCTGGAACTCGTTGATGGCGACGGGGGTGGTGATATCATTGCCCAGCACGATGTCGAGCTTGACGTTGATGAGCTGCCCGGCCTTGACCTCGGCCAGACCGGCATGTGCGGCTAAAATCTTCTGCGTCAGGGTCATTCCCATGGTGGTACTCTCCTTTTATCGAATGGATGGACTCCCCCAGCCGCTTGCGCGGCAGCCCCCTCGGCGAGGGGGCCTGAAAGCCTCCCTCCGGGAGGGAGGTGGCATCGCGCAGCGATGACGGAAGGAGTAAATGCAATTATTTGCTGTTAATAGCAGATACCAGCGCCTTGATACCGGCCACGATGATATCGGTATCGGTGCCGGCACCCCACGTCATGCTGCCGTCGCCCCATGAGAGGCCAACATAGGAGGCGGCGCGGGAGGTGGAACCTTCGTCAAGGCTGTGCTCGGAGTAGACTTCGAGGTGGAAGTCCATGCCGGTAGCGCTCTGGATGGCGTTGGCCACGGCGTCCAGACGACCGTTGCCAACCGAGGTGACCACCTTGCGCTGGCCGTTCAGGTCCAGTGCGACGGTGGCGGTGATGCCGTTGACCTGTGCGAAGTGGGCCTCCACAACGGAGAGCGGCTTTTCCTTGTTGAGGAAGTTCTCCTCAAAGATGCGGAGCACTTCGGCGGCGCTGAGCTCTTTGTGGCTGTGGTCGGAGACGTTCTTGACCTTGTAGCCGAGGTCTTCGCGCATCTTCGGGGGCAGGTTGTAGCCGTAGTTCTGCTCCAGCACGAAGCCGATGCCGCCCTTGCCGCTCTGGCTGTTGATGCGGATGACGTCTGCATCGTAGGTGCGGCCGATGTCGTGGGGATCGATGGGGATGTAGGGGCAGGTCCAGCGGTGTTCGCCGTGCTCCTTGCGGTAGGCCATGCCCTTGGCGATGGCGTCCTGATGGCTGCCGGAGAAGGCGGCAAAGACCAGCTGGCCCGCATAGGGAGTGCGCTCGTAGATGTGCATCCGGGTCACCCGCTCGTAGGTGGCGCAGATCTCCGGCATGTTGGAGAAATCCAGCTTGGGGTCAACGCCGTGGCTGTACATGTTCATGGCCAGCGTCACAGCGTCCACGTTGCCGGTGCGCTCGCCGTTGCCGAACAGGCAGCACTCGACGCGCTGGGCACCGGCCAGCACGGCCAGCTCAGCACAGGCGACGCCGGTGCCCCGGTCGTTGTGGGGGTGGGTGGAGATGATGACGCTGTCGCGGTACTTCAGGTGCTTGTGGCAGTACTCGATCTGGTTGGCGTAGACGTGAGGCATACTCATCTCGACCGTGACGGGCAGGTTGATGATCATCGGGCGGTCGGGGGTGGGCTGCATGATGTCCAGCACGGCGTTGCAGACCTCGACGGCGTAATCGACCTCGGTGCCGGTGAAGCTTTCGGGGCTGTACTCGAAGAGGAAGTTGCCCTCGTACTCCTGACTGAGCTGTTTGACCAGCTTTGCGCCGTCGGTGGCGATCTTCTTGATCTCCTCCTTGGACTTGTGGAACACCTGCTCGCGCTGGGCGACGGAGGTGGAGTTGTAGAAGTGGATGACCGCGCGGGGCGCGCCCTTGACGGCCTCGAAGGTGCGGCGGATGATGTGGTCGCGGCACTGGGTCAGCACCTGCACGGTGACGTCATCGGGGATCATATTCTTCTCGATGAGGGTGCGCAGGAACTCATATTCGGTCTCGCTGGCGGCGGGAAAGCCGACCTCGATCTCCTTGAAGCCGATCTTGACGAGCATCTGGAAGAACTCCAGCTTTTCCTCAAGGCTCATGGGCACGATCAGGGCCTGATTGCCGTCGCGCAGATCCACGCTGCACCATGCAGGGGCCTGTTCGATGTGGTCTTTTTTTACCCAGCTGTCATAACCGGCGGGGACCGGGTAGTAACCCGGTGCGTATTTGGTGGCGTCCATCATTTTTGTTTTCCTCCAGCTTCCTATCAACTTACGTTCCACACGTTTTGTCAGCGTCCTTGCCCTCTCCGTCATTGCTTCGCAATGCCACCTCTCCCAAAGTGAGAGGTTTTAAGCTCCCCCTTTGGGGGAGCTGGCGCGAAGCGCCTGAGAGGGCAAGGCCGCTGCCCCTATACGAAGAAAAAGGCTCCCGTCTCTCAAAGGACGAAATCCCTTGAGAGACGAGAGCCTGTAAGTTCAAACTACAGGGCACCCGTGGTACCACTCTCTTTGCTGGCAGAGCCAGCCACTCGACACGATCGGCTTTTGGCGGCGAATCGCTGCCCCGGTAACGGTGGGCATCCGTCAAAGCCTACTGCGATTTCAGCTTTGCCGCTCAGGGGCCAGTAGCCGAAGCTCTCCGCACCGCCTTGCACCACCCGGCGGCTCTCTGCAAGCAGAAAACACTTCGTTTTTTCCCCGTCAACGCATTTATGCTTGTTTCAAAGTGAGCTTATTGTACCAAACCCGTCTGCCCCTGTCAAGCAGTTTGGCTCAGATGCAAAATGAAGAAAATTCAACTTTCGACGAAAAATTCCGGGCAGGTTTCATTCCTCGATGCACCGGAACGGGTCAGCGGCCGCTGGAAGTCTGCGCATCACCGGTCTCGGAGATCATCATGACGTTGCCCTGAATGGGGTTCTCCACGGGGGAGGCGTAGCCGCCGTAGTTCGAGTCGCGGCCTACGATCAGGTCGCGGCGGCAGCGGAGGCCGACGGTCAGGGCGGCGTTGCTGCCAAGGTGGCGGAGGGTGATCTTGGTCTTATCGGACTGGCCCTCGCACAGCAGGGACAGGTTCAGGGTGGTGGAGTTCTTGTTGGTCTGCAGCACCACGGTGCTGATGCCGTTGGCCATCAGCTTGCGCATCTCACCGACCGTGGCGCGGAAGGTGGCGATGTCCTCCGGGACGGAGAGGGTCATTACGCGGCCCTCCTGTGTGGCGGTGTAGAGCACCTGTTTGCCCAGCAGACCCTTGACGGTGTATCGTGCCGTGTAAACGGCTTTGGACGTGGTGTCCGTGCGGGAGTCAGCCGCCGACTCCGAGGTCTGCGCATCGCCGGTCTCGGCGATCATCATGACGTTGCCCTGCACCGGGTTTTCCACCGGGGAGGCGTAGCCGCCGTAGGTGGGGTCGGCCTCGCCCACGGCCACATCGGCGCTGTGAAGGGCGATGTCGCCTTGGACCATGGTGCTCTCATCCTGCGGGGGCAGGTAACCGGCGACGGTGACATCCTCGGTGAGGGCGGCGGTGTCCGCTTCGCCCTCTGCGGCGAAGGCACCGACGCTCATGGCTGCGGCGGCAGACAGAACAAGGGCGGCCGCGATGGCCTGACGGGCGAGTTTCGTATTCAAAATCTTCATGGATGTGTCCTCCTGTATTTCCGGACGTTGGTTGTCCGTTCTATCTGGAATACGAAAGGGAAAAGGGGATTATTGCGGGGAATCCAAAATTTCCATGAATTCGTCGCCGGTGATGGTCTCCTTCTGGTAGAGGTACTTGGCCAGCTCATCCAGCTTTTCGCGGTTGTCGGTCAGGATCTGGATGGCTTTCTGATGCTGGGCCTTGACGAGGGCGACGACCTTCTGGTCGATCTCGCGCTGGGTCTGGGCCGAGCAGGCAAGGGAGGTGTCCCCGCCGAGGTACTGGTTGTTTACGGTCTCCAAGGCCACCATGTCGAAGTCGTCGCTCATGCCGTAGCGGGTCAGCATGGCGCGGGCAAGCTTCGTTGCCTGTTCGATGTCGTTGGACGCGCCGGTGGTGATGGAGCCGAAGACGACTTCCTCCGCCGCGCGGCCGCCGGTCAGGGTAGCGATCTTATTTTCCAGCTCGGTCTTATCCATCAGGTAGTGGTTGCCCTCTTCCACCTGCATGGTGTAGCCCAGCGCGCCGGAGGTGCGGGGGATGATGGTGATCTTCTGCACCGGGGCAGAGTGGGTCTGTTTTGCCGCCACAAGGGCGTGGCCGATCTCGTGGTAGGCCACGATGCACTTTTCCTTGTCGGTGAGGATGGAGTTCTTCTTCTGGTAGCCCGCGATGACCACCTCGATGCTCTCCTCAAGGTCGGCTTGGGTCACGCTCTTGCGGCCCGCGCGGACGGCCCGCAGGGCAGCTTCGTTGACGATGTTGGCCAGCTCGGCACCGGATGCACCGGAGGCCATCCGGGCCACGACGCTGAAATCGACGCCGGGGGCCAGCGCGACCTTCTTGGCGTGGACTTTCAGGATCTCCTCGCGGCCCTTCAGGTCGGGCAGCTCCACGGGCACCCGGCGGTCGAAGCGGCCGGGGCGGGTAAGGGCCGGGTCAAGGGATTCCGGGCGGTTGGTGGCCGCCAGAATGATGACGCCGTTGTTCCCCTCAAAACCGTCCATCTCGGTGAGAAGCTGGTTCAAGGTCTGTTCGCGCTCGTCGTTGCCGCCATACTGGCCGCTGTTGCGCTTCTGGCCGATGGCGTCGATCTCGTCGATGAAGACGATGCAGGGGGCCTTTTCCTTGGCCTGTTTGAACAGGTCGCGGACCTTGGAAGCGCCCATGCCCACAAACATCTCGACGAATTCCGAACCGGACATGGAGAAGAAGGGCACGTTGGATTCACCGGCCACGGCCTTGGCCAGCATGGTCTTGCCGGTGCCCGGAGGGCCGACGAGCAGAATGCCCTTGGGCATCTGGGCGCCGATGTCCTTGTACTTGCTGGGGTCGTGCAGGTAGTCAACGATCTCCTGCAGGTTCTCCTTGGCCTCGTCCTCACCGGCCACATCCGAGAAGTGGATGCCCTCAGTGGACTGGACGTAGACCTTGGCGTTGGATCTGCCCATGCCGCCAAACATCATGGAGTTGGGGCCGCCCATCTTATCCATGAGCTTTTTGTTCATATAGTTGCCCAGCGCGGTGAACAGGATGATGGGCAGCACGAACCAGATCAGAAAGCTGAGGATCGGAGACCCCTGTTCCACGATCTCGCTGGAAAACTCGGCCCCGGCGGTGTAAAGCCGCTCGGTCAGGCCGGAGTCATCCATCAGGCCGGTCTTGTAGACTTGGGTGTTGTCCTTATCGGTGAAGATGATCTGGTTGGACTCGATGTCCACTTTGCCGATGTTCTTCTCCTCGGTCATGCTCATAAAGGTGCCGTAGTCCACCTCTTTGATCTGCCGTTCGTTCATCCACGGCACAAGCACGACATTGAGGAGCAGAAGCAGTAAAAGCACGATGGTATAATAGATCGCCAGCGGCTTTTTGGGCGTTTTGACTTCTTTCATGAAAATCCTCCTTTTAGGCCGTATCAAGCCTCTCTGAAAAGAGAGTAGCACATTCAAATTTAATATGCCAGTTTTGCCAGCACCATTTTGCAAAAACTTCGCAGTTCGTTCATAAAACAAAAACCAAAAGAACCTCCGCCCAGCTGAAAGGCAGAAGTTCTTCTGGTTTTTACACACACAGGAAGGAGAGTTGGTTGTCAGAGCATGGGGGTACGGCGCCCGGCACCATCATTCGCCGCGGACGGCTGCGAAACCGGCTTCGAGGTCGGCGATGATATCGTCGATGTGCTCGGTGCCGATGGACAGGCGGATGGTGTTCTGATAGATCTGCTGCTCGGCCAGCTCCTCGTCGTTCAGCTGGCTGTGGGTGGTGGAAGCCGGGTGGATGACAAGGCTCTTTACGTCGGCGACATTGGCCAGAAGGGAGAAGACCTTCAGGTTGTCGATGAACTTGAAGGCTTCCTCACGGCCGCCCTTGATATTAAAGGTAAAGATGGAAGCGCCGCCGTTGGGGAAATACTTCTCATACAGCGCGTGATCGGGGTGGTCGGGCAGGGACGGATGGTTGACCTTTTCGACCTGCGGATGGTTGGCAAGGAACTCGACGACCTTCTTGGTGTTCTCCACATGGCGCTCGATGCGGAGGCTCAGGGTCTCGGTGCCCTGCAGCAGCAGGAAGGCGTTGAACGGGGAGATGGTCGCACCGGTATCACGCAGCAGGATGGCGCGGATGTAGGTGACGAAGGCAGCGGGGCCGGCAGCCTCGGCGAAGGAAACGCCGTGGTAGCTGGGGTTGGGCGCGGCGATGTTGGGATAACGGCCGCTGGCCTTCCAGTCGAAGTTGCCGCTGTCCACGATGATGCCGCCCAGCGTGGTGCCGTGGCCGCCAATGAACTTGGTAGCGGAGTGAACCACGATGTCTGCGCCGTGCTCGATGGGACGGATCAGGTACGGGGTGCCGAAGGTGTTATCAATGACCAACGGCAGACCGTGCTTATGGGCGAGGGCTGCAATGGCGTCGATGTCGGGGATGTCGCTGTTGGGGTTGCCCAGCGTCTCCAGATAGACGGCCTTGGTGTTGGGCTGGATGGCGTTCTCCACCTCGGCGAGGTCGTGTGCATTGACGAAGGTGGTGGTGACGCCGAACTGGGTCAGGGTGTGCTCCAGCAGGTTGTAGCTGCCGCCGTAGATGGTCTTCTGGGCAACGATGTGGTCACCAGCCTGTGCCAGCGCCTCGATGGTGTAGGTGATGGCTGCGGCACCGGAAGCGGTTGCCAGAGCGGCCACGCCGCCTTCCAGCGCGGCGATGCGCTTCTCGAAGACGTCCTGCGTGGAGTTGGTCAGGCGGCCGTAGATATTGCCCGCGTCAGCCAGACCGAAGCGGTCCGCGGCGTGCTGGCTGTTGCGGAAGACGTAGGAAGTGGTCTGATAAATGGGCACTGCGCGGGAATCGGTGGTGGGGTCGGCCTGCTCCTGACCGACGTGGAGCTGGAGGGTCTCGAATTTATAGTTAGACATGTTATTTACCTCTCTCTTTATACGAATGGTATTATTTTTGCTTACAAAAAATCCCGGTCGCTGCGGTCTCAAGACAGCGTACCGGGCAAGAAGTTCGACATTATGCTTGCAACATTACACTTCGGGACACATTCGTCCACCGGAGGGCAAAGCACAGCAGCTCGTCAGATTTTCTGCCCGGACTGAGTACATTCGCCCACAACGGAAGTTCGCGTGCAGCAGATTTTTCCAGATCAGCGTCATGGTAGTGCCCTCCTTTCTCTGAAATCCCACCAAGTTTGTGGATTGGATGGCTGCATTATATCCCCATTTACCTAGATTGTCAATAGGTTGATGAAAAATTGCTTGGAAAAATTTTGGAGAGGGCAAGGCCGCTGGCGGCGAGGCAGGGCCTTTGTTTGGCACTGCGTAAGGTGGGGCCGGGTAAGCCCGGCGTCATGAAATGCGGAGGGCACTTTTCGTTGACGGAACTCTTTCCCTGTTGTATACTGATGCTATTATCGAAAAAAGAGGGGGGAGCGGCGATGTCCATCGGGCCAAGCCGGCCGCTGGCGCTGGAAAAGCCGGAGACCATTGATCTGAAACAGGCTGCGCGGTATTTCGGCCAGCGGGGCGAACCGGATGCGGCAACGGCCTCTTTATTAGAGAGGTGTGCCGTGCCCATCTTGGCGGCGGCAGCGCCCCACGCCGTCTGGCTGGAAAGCGATGTGGACAGCCTTGCGGAAGCGGGCCTTTTGCAGGGGGAGGATGTGTACCGCCACCTGACCGGCTGTGACCGGGCCATCCTGCTGGCTGTGACCCTTGGCCCCGGCGTGGATGCACAGATCCGCCGGGCCGGGGTGGGGGACATCGCGGCGGGCGTGGCGTCGGATGCGCTGGGTTCCGCGCTGGCAGAGCAGATGGCCGATGCCGCCGAAGCCGAACTGCGCAATGCGGCAGCAGGGCAGGGCCGCTATCTGACCGGCCGCTACTCGCCGGGCTACGGCGATTGGCCCATCACGGTACAGCCGCTGGTGGCGGCGGCGCTGGATACTGCCCGGCGGGCCGGTCTGTGCGTGACGGACACCAACCTCATGACCCCCCGCAAGAGCGTCACCGCGCTGCTGGGCGTCAGCGAACACCCGGTCAAGGGCCATCTCGCAGGGTGCGGCCACTGTGTGCTGCGCACCCGCTGCGAATATCGAAAGAGGGGGATCACCTGTGCAAGCGAATGAACTGTTTACCCAACCGAATACCATCCTGCTGGACGGCGGCATGGGCACCATGCTGCAGGCGGCGGGCCTGAAGCTGGGGGCCAAGCCGGAGGAGCTGAACATCACCGACCCGGCGCTCATCGAGGGCATCCACGCAAAATATGCCGCAGCGGGCAGCCGCATCATCAACGCCAACACCTTCGGCGCATCGGCACACAAGCTGGCGGGCAGCGCCTACACGCTGGAAGAGATCATTGCGGCGGGCATTGCCAACTGCAAGCGGGCTTGCGCCCCCTACGGCGCACTGGCGGCGCTGGACGTCGGCCCGCTGGGGGAGCTGCTGGAGCCCAACGGCACGCTGGCCTTTGAGGACGCTGTGACGGAATTTGGCCGCATCGTCCGGGCCGGTGTGGCGGCGGGGGCTGACCTCATCTTTTTTGAAACGTTTACCGACCTGTACGAGCTGAAAGCGGCTCTGTTGGCGGCCAAGGAGAACAGCACCCTGCCCATTCTGGCCAGCATGAGCTTTGAGGCGGGGGGGCGCACCTTCACCGGCTGTACGGTGGAAAGCTTCGCCGCCACCGCGCGGGGTCTGGGGGCGGATGCCATCGGCATCAACTGCTCGCTGGGCCCCAAGGAGATCTTCCCGATGGCGAAGCGGCTGGCTGAGGCCGTGCCCGGCAGCTTCCCGGTCTTCGTCAAGCCCAACGCGGGTCTGCCCCGCGCCGACGGCTCCGGCTACGACATCACTCCGCAGCTCTATGGGATGCAGATGAAGCCTTACCGGGAGCTGAACCTGTTCGCGGCGGGCGGCTGCTGCGGTACCACGCCGGAGTTCATCCAACTGCTGAACGGTGTCTTTGCCGGCTGCAAGCCCGGCCGCCCCGACCACCCCATGAAGTCGGTCATCTGCTCGCCGGTGAGCTGCGTCAATGTGGACGGCATCACGGTGGTGGGCGAGCGGATCAACCCCACCGGCAAAAAGCGGTTCCAACAGGCCCTGCGGGAAAATGACATGAACTACGTCCTCGAACAGGCCGTCAGTCAGGTGGAAGCCGGGGCGCAGATCCTCGACGTCAACGTGGGTGCCCCCGGCGTGGACGAGCCCGCGCTGATGGAACAGGTGGTCAAAGCGCTGCAGAGCGTGGTCAGTCTGCCCTTGCAGCTGGATTCTTCCCACGCCGAGGCACTGGAACGGGGTCTGCGGGTCTACAACGGCAAGCCCATCGTCAACTCGGTGAACGGCGAGCCGGAGGTGCTGGAAAAGATCCTGCCGCTGTGCAAAAAGTACGGCGCGGCCGTGGTCGGCCTTGCCATTGACAAGCGGGGCATCCAGCCCAAAGCCGAGGACCGCGTGGCCGTGGCCCGCCGCATCAAGGAAGCTGCGCTGGCCGCCGGCATCCCGCAGGAGGATATCTACATCGACTGCCTGACCCTGACCGCCAGCGCCCAGCAGCAGGACGTTCTGGCCACCGTGGAAGCCCTCCACACCTGCAAAACAGAACTGGGCGTCCGGACCATTCTGGGCGTGTCGAACATCAGCTTCGGCTTGCCCTGCCGCACCTACCTGAACACCACCTTCCTCACCATGGCCATGTACGCGGGGCTGGATCTCGCCATCATGAACCCGTCCAGCGAGGAGATGATGGCGGCGGTCTACGCCTACAATGTACTCATCAACCGCGACCCCCAGAGCACGAAGTACATCGAGCGGTACGCGAACCGGGTGCCCGCCTCCGCCGCGCTGGCCAAGGCTGCCCAAGCGGCCACGGTGGCCCAGTCCGGCGGCGAAGCGGAACTGTCCGGCCCTTATGCCCCCCTGATGAAGGCCGTGGAAAAGGGCCTGAAGGGCGAAGCCGCGGCCCAGACCCGCGCCCTGCTGGAAACGAAGGAGCCGCTGGAACTGGTGGATGAAGCCCTCATCCCGGCGCTGGACATCGTGGGCAACAAGTACGAAAAGGGCACCCTCTTCCTGCCCCAGCTGCTCCAAGCTGCCAGCGCCGCCCAGAGCGCCTTTGAGGAGATCAAGACCGCCATCGCAAAGAAGGGCGCGGCCAACGAGAGCAAGGGCCGCATCGTCATCGCGACGGTGAAAGGCGACGTCCACGACATCGGCAAGAACATCGTGAAGGTCATCCTCGAAAACTACGGCTTCGAGGTCATCGACCTTGGCCGCGACGTGCCGGTGGAGACGGTGGTGAACACGGTGCGGGAGAAGGATGTGCATCTGGTGGGCCTCTCCGCCCTGATGACCACCACCCTCAAGAGCATGGAGGAAACCATCGCGGCCCTCCACGAAGCAAAGCTCGACTGCAAGATCATGGTCGGCGGCGCAGTGCTCACCCCCGAATACGCAAAGAAGATCGGCGCGGACTGGTATGCGAAGGATGCCAAGCGCAGCGCAGATATCGCAAAAGAATTTTTTGGGGTATAAATAAAAAGCCGGAGTTGCTCCCCCAGTCGCCTGACGGCGCCAGCCCCCTCGGAGAGGGAGGCGGCGTCGCGTGATCGCCATATTCCGCCCTTGCGTTATACGCGCTTATAAAGAATGGGTTCGTCATGTTTTTTAACTCCACAAATTCGCGTTTGCGGAGCGAAGCGGAACAATGAAAGCCCCAGTGGGGCTTTTAAGTGGCAGAACGGTCTTGCGGCAGCAAGATGGAGGGGCCTCGCCCCGACAAGTTCGCGTTTGCGAAGCGTAGCGCAGCAATAAAAGCCCCAGTGGGGCTTTTAAGCGACAGAACGGTCTTGCGCAGCAAGATGGAGGGGCCTCGCCCCGACAAGTTCCGAGTTGTTGAACTAAGCCGAGCATACCATACGCAGTTAAAAATAGCAAAAGGCAGGATACCATCGCCATGATGATACCCTGCCTTTGCTTGTTGCTGTTCGGGGTCAGCGTTCGGACATTTGTTGGACTTCGATAGTGCTTTTGTTGGAGAGCGTCTGCCCCAAACCCTGCTGGAACCGAGTAGGGCAAACTGGAACTTACCACTGTGATCTCGTATTAAATAATCCGGTTACTTACTTCAATACTATTTCAACAGTCGGTGTCTTGCTCTCCAATCCGATTTCACTCTCTTCCGCAACTCTATAATTAGTAATATCTATTGAATACATATAATCCGAAATATCCGGATTTTCCTCATCAGCCGGAAGTTCAACTTCAAATGTCTTGAACTCAAACACATAAGACGTTCCTTCAACAAGTTTACCAGTCAGATCTTCCTGAAAACGAAGTAAAAATGGTCTATCCTGAAAGAAGTGAACTACGGCAATCGTTTTGCCCGGAAGCGCATAGTAATCCGGTAAGAGTTGCTCAACGGTAGCTGTAAAAGCCCCTGAAAACTGTGCAAGGCACTTTTTGTTTTCGGTCATTTGTTGCTTTCTGTCATTATACCCAGCCTCGTAGCCAGCCGTATAACCTTCTTCGTAGTTCGTATTATGTGTATCTGAACTTTGATCATTATTTCCACAACCAACCAATGAAAGTACCAGCACAAGACAAAGAACCATTGCAATAGTCTTTTTCATACTGTTTCCTCCACAAATTCTTATTTGTTGAACTAAACCGAGTATACCACACTCTCCCATGAAAGAACAGACTGATATAGCACAAAAGGCAGGATACCATCGCCGTGATGATACCCTGCCTTTGCTCGTTGCTGTTCGGGGTCAGCGTTCGGACATTTGTTGGACTTTGATAGTGCTCTTGTTGGAGAGCGTCTGCCCCAAACCCTGCTGGGAACGAGTACGGCAAACTGGAATTTTCAAATTAGTCTTTGCAAATAACCTTTGAACCTTCACCATCAATTACA
>OLQU01000297.1_pt1 | contig 44893 bp, 34 predicted proteins | sample 1672271 | NCBI WGS metagenome assembly OLQU01 (sample SAMEA3136666, study PRJEB25190) | human gut metagenome | biome: human gut; feature: human-associated habitat; material: faeces | place: Austria | collected 2013 | reverse complement strand
CATGGGTCCAAGGTCTCCGCTCCGCTTCGGTCGTTGCAGAACAGACGTCCCCCGGGCGTCTTGCGGTCTCCGCTCCGCTTCGGTCGGCGCAGAGCAGACATCCCCCGGATGTCTTGCGCCCCATCTTCCGCAAGGCTTCGGTTGTTGCTGGGCAGGCTCTCTATAATGATAAGACAGGAAAGGTAGGATTTTTATGATTAGATTTAATAACGATTACAACCGCGGTGCATTTGATTGTGTTTTGAAGGCACTGGCGGATACAAATACAACCAGCTATCCGGGATATGGTGAGGATGAGTGGTGCGATAAGGCTGAGCAGATTATTAAGGGGCTTATTGGCAGAGATGATTCCATGATTAAATTTATTCCGGGTGCGACACAGGCAAATTATGTTGTGGTTGCGGCGGCGCTTTCACCGGTGCAGAGCGTGATTGCAGCGGATACGGGACATATCAATTGCCACGAGGCAGCTTCTATTGAGAATACAGGTCATAAGATTCTTGCGCTTCCTAACACGGATGGTAAAATCAGTGCTGCGCAGATTGAGGCGTGTGCCGCAGAGTATTATGACAATGCAAAGCCTGAGTATCTGACAGAGCCAAAGATGGTTTATATTTCATTTCCGACTGAGCAGGGTACTCTTTACACGAAAAGAGAGCTTTGCGATATCAGTGCTGTCTGCAAGAAATACGGCATGTACCTGTTTGTTGATGGTGCGAGAATGGGATATGGACTGGGCTCAGATAAAAATGACCTTACACTTTGTGATTTTGCCATGCTTTCGGATGTTTTTTATATCGGTGGCACAAAGTGTGGTGCGCTCTTTGGCGAAGCGCTGGTTATAAATGCTGAGGATATCAAGTATCGTTTTAAGGCTTATATGAAGCAAAACGGTGCAGTGCTTGCAAAGGGCTGGCTGATGGGCTTGCAGTTTGCCATTATGCTTGAGAATGGCGGTTATTTTGAAAAGACAAAGCGTGCTGATGAGCTTGCCATGCAGATTAAAGGTGCTTTTGAACAGAAAAAGATACCGTTTTGGGTTGAGAGCTTTACAAATCAGCAGTTTGTGATTTTATCGGATGAGCAGAAGAAGACACTTGCCGAGAAGTACTATTTTGAAGAGATGGGAAGAGAGAAGGATGGCACTGTAGTACGATTCTGCACCAGCTGGGCCACAAAACAGGAGGAGGTTGATGCACTGGTTTTAGATATATCAAAGCTGGTGTAGTAACAGATTTATAGTTTTTCGTACATTTCGTATAGTTTTTTAAATTTATGCTTGCATTATTCTAAACTTTTTGGTAGAATAATGCTTGTTCGCAGGAGTGGCGGAATTGGCAGACGCGCAGGCTTCAGGTGCCTGTGGTAGCAATATCGTGTGGGTTCAAGTCCCATCTCCTGCATTAACAGGGAAGTCGGTGAACGGCTTCCTATTTTATTTTGTGCAGATAATTTTGAAAGCCTATTGGCTATTAATGGTCTGTAACCGTTGCCTGCCACACTGAGGGGTACAGCTGTCACAGGAATTTGATTATTATATTGGAGATGGGATTGCAGCGTGAAGAGATTGAATCTATCTTATATTAATGTAATATGTGTGTTTGTTTTGTCCTTTGCTGTTATGGAGTATGTAAATCTTTTGATTGGCAGAGTGGGCGGATTTCCTGTGCTTGCAGGGGTGCTTGTGTCATATTCCGCTATGAGATATGGCAGCTTTGCAAGGAAAAATATGGCATGCTACATGGGCATCTATATACTGACATGGTTTATCGGCACGGTAGTGCTCTTTATCTCAAAATACTCAGGCTGGGGCAATATCAAAAAGCTTGGTCCGGCGCAGTATTTTAAGGCACTGTACGGCTCAACCCTGTCAGAGATATGGGGATATTTTTTTGCAATTGTGCTCATGCTGACAGTGATTGTTTCACTTTTTCCGCTTATCGTAATAAAAAACAGGAAAATATATGCACGGTATGTGTTGGGAAATACGCTTTTTTGGACGATAATACTCATACCGCTTAGGTTTATAGATAAGAAATTTGTCAATCACAAGGTGATGTGGCAGGCCGGCTGTATGATGGCCTTTGCTGTGCTTTTGCTTGTGCTGGAGCTTTTCGTTGTATACAGATTGGTGAAATACAGGTATTGCGATGAGCATGCAGACAGGAAAGTGCGCATTCACAGACGCAGAGTTCGAAGGAAAACATTAAAAGCTGTAATAGTCATTGTGCCGGTCGTTGTCATTGCAATTATTGTTGTTTACACATATTTCATGTCGCCTTCAAACGAGCCGGCTGAGTATGAAAAGGTCGCAAGCTGTATCACAAATGATGACAGGCTTGGGCCTATGGTTTATGACAGTCAGGTGTATATTCCGATAACCATAGAGCTTGACTATGCAGGGACCGGCAGTCCGCTTGGCTATATTGTATACAAGGATCAGGACTATGGCAGCAGGTACTATGAGCTTGCAGCTTCAAACCTCTTATATATGAATAAGAACGGTGACGATACATATTTACAGATGTCGGGCAACGCATCAAATTCATACAAGAAGCTGTCTGTAGTTGAAAAAAGCAATTCATGGAAGGACTGCAGAGTTTTTCTCATGTGGGATGAGGAGTGGCAGTCAGAGTCGCGCTACAGCAAGGATGTCACAGGCTATACGGAGTGCGATGAGGATTTCATAAAAAGTCTTGAGGATACTTTTGGTGCAGTGAAAATAAATCCGGCAGACTTCAAGGGCTATGATGCCTATTTTACAATAGAGGGCTACAAATCCATGAAGGATGCCATAGAGAGTGACAGTCATGTGGGCACCTGGGTGGGCTGCATACTGGCAAAAGACGATAAATTTTACTATGGCAGCTACGACAATGAAATCACAGGCGGACAGCTTCAGATGCTGCGCCATGTGCTCGGCGGTAATTGATATAGCATTTAATTTTTGCCGAAAGAAAATTAAAGTAAAAAGAAATAAAAAAAGGATTTTTAAAAATCACGTCGAATAATAACTAGTGTAGAGCATAATTAGTGTAGAGCACTATTAGTGGAATGTAACGCTATTTGTTACATTTGTGTGTGAATAGCAGCAGAACATAACGACTGTGACAGCGAGGAGGCAGATAAATGACTATTCGCGAGCAGATAGAAAAACGTGAGCAGGAAATACTTAGTCCGTTCGCATGCCTGAGCATCAACTCAAGAGGCAGGGACTATGATGAGCCGCAGTGCGATATCAGGCCTGTTTTTCAGCGGGACAGGGACCGGATACTGCATAGCAAGGCATTCAGGCGTCTGAAAAATAAGACACAGGTGTTTCTTACGCCAAAGGGCGACCATTACCGCACACGTATGTCGCATACGCTTGAGGTGTCGCAGAATGCCAGGACAATAGCCAAGGCACTGAGACTGAATGAGGATCTGGTGGAGGCTATAGCGCTGGGACACGACCTTGGGCATACACCGTTTGGACATGCGGGTGAGCGCATCCTCAATGAGATATACGAGGGTGGCTTTAAGCATAATGAGCAGAGTGTGCGCATAGTGGAGAAGCTCGAAAAGGACGGAGCAGGACTCAATCTGACCTGGGAGGTCAGAGATGGTATGCTAAATCACCAGACATCGCTCATGCCACACACCTTAGAGGGCAAAATAGTCAGGCTTTCAGACAAGATAGCCTACATAAATTCAGACTTTGATGATGCAATCCGCGCACAGCTTCTGTGCGAGGATGATATACCGCTTGAGATAAGAAATACGCTTGGACACAGCACCAAGGCCAGGCTCAATCATATGGTGCACAATATCATCACAAACAGCATGGGAAAGGACGATATATGCATGTCAAAAGAGTCCGCGGAGGCAATGCAGGATTTGCGTAAATTCATGTTCGCAAACCTCTATAACAATCCAGTCGCAAAAAGCGAGGAAAAAAAGGCCAAGGCGATGCTCAAGCAGCTTTATTTCTATTATATGGAGCATATAGAGGAGCTGCCGCAGAAATACCTCGCCATGCTAGGGCAGGGTGATGACAAGGGGCGCATCATATGCGACTATATATCAGGCATGACAGACCAGTATGCCACCACGAAGTTCCACGAGTATTTCGTACCGGTAGCCTGGGAAATAGATGGTTACTGATAATTCGTACAGACTCTTAGCAGCGTAGCGTTAGCCGGTTGTAAGAGCTAAGTGCCGCACTGCAGACGCGCTCACTGGGCGACAACAAAGAAGAACAGTAAGGGGATGATAAAATGCCGTACTACTCTGACGAGCTTATAGAGGAGGTACGTTCGCGAAATGACATAGTCGATGTTATAGGAAGCTACGTGCATCTTCAGAAAAAGGGAAGTACCTATTTTGGATTATGCCCATTCCATAACGAAAAGACAGGATCCTTTTCCGTCTCACCGAATAAGCAGATGTACTATTGCTTCGGCTGTGGAGCCGGAGGCAATGTATTTACATTTCTCATGCAGTATGAGAACTTCACCTTCCCAGAGGCCATGCAGGAGCTTGCAGACCGTGTGGGAATTGAGCTTCCCAAGCAGGAGATGACATCAGCACAAAGGAGAGAAGCAGACAGGCGCACACAGCTGCTTGAGATAAATAAAGAGGCTGCAAAGTATTTTTATATGCTGCTTCGTGGACCAAGAGGACAAAGGGCGCATGAGTATTTCAAAAAGAGAGAGCTGTCAGATGAGACAATGCAGAAGTTCGGTCTTGGTTACTCGGACCAGTACAGTGATGATCTGTACAAGTATCTGCGCAGCAAGGGTTATGATGATGAGATACTTAAGGAGACAGGTCTTGTGACGATAGATGAGGTCAGAGGCGGGCACGATAAGTTCTGGAATCGTGCGATGTTTCCGATTATGGATGTGCACAACCGTGTCATAGGCTTTGGAGGCCGAGTGATGGGTGACGGAGAGCCAAAGTATTTAAACTCTCCGGAGACAAAGATATTTGATAAGAGCCGTAATCTTTACGGACTTAATATAGCAAGGAGCACGAGGAAAAACCAGCTCCTTTTGTGTGAGGGCTACATGGATGTCATAGCACTGCATCAGGCGGGCTTTGACAATGCGGTGGCGTCGCTTGGCACGGCGCTCACGAGCGGACATGCCTCACTATTAAAGAGATACACCAATGAGGTGTATCTGACATATGACAGTGATGGCGCCGGGGTAAAGGCAGCGCTGCGTGCGATTCCGATACTCAAGGAGGTAGGCATCACAACAAAGGTCATTAACATGCGGCCGTACAAGGACCCGGATGAGTTTATCAAGGCGCTTGGCGCACAGGAGTATGAGGAGCGTATCAAAAAGGCTGAAAACAGCTTTATGTTTCAGATACGGATCATGCAGGCAGGCTATGATATGGACGATCCCGAGTCAAAAACCGCATTTTATAATGAAATCGCAAAGAAGCTGCTTGGTTTTACCGAGGAGCTTGAGCGGACAAACTATACGCAGGCAGTGTCCAGAGAGTACAGCATACCATACGACGACTTAAGAAAGCTCGTAAACAGTATGGCAATGAAGGGCGGTATCGTAAAGCCTCAGACAAAGCTTAAAAGTGGAATCAATGAGAAAAATAAAAAGGAGGATGGCATGAAGCAGTCGCAGAAGCTTCTCCTCACATGGCTCATAGAGGATAATTCACTTTTTGACAGGATAAAGGGGCGTATCAGTGCAGATGACTTTACCGAAGAGCTGTACCACAAGGTGGCTAAGGAGGTTTTTTCACAGTACGAGACCACGCATACAGTAAATCCGGCCAGGATAGTAAGCATGTTTACCGATGAGGACGAACAGCGCGAGGTGGCAGGGCTTTTCAATGCCACAATCCATCAGGTGGAGGGCAAAAATGACAAGGCAACCGCACTCAGGGAAACCGTTGTCCGTATCAAGCAAAACAGCATAGACTACCGCTCAAAGCATCTGGCACCTACAGATACGGAGGGCATGATGAGGATTATTGAGGATAAGCGTGCACTCGAAGAATTGCAAAAAATACCAGAATAAAGAGGAAAATAAAATGGCAAAGAAAAAGGAACAAAAAGACATGGCACAGGAGCAGGAGCAGAGACTGAATTTCCAGCAGAAGCTTATTGAGATTCTTGAGCTTGGAAAAAAGAAAAAGAATATGCTCGAATATCAGGAAATTGCAGATTTTTTCAAGGACTTAAATCTGGATCCGGAGAAGTTTGAGATGGTAATTGATTATCTCGAGCAAAACGGCATAGACGTGCTTAAAATCAGCAATGATGATGACGTGGATGATGATATCATACTCGATGATGAGGACGAGGTAGAGGTTGAAAAGATTGATCTCTCAGTACCGGAGGGAGTCAGCGTCGAGGATCCTGTCCGTATGTATCTTAAGGAAATAGGTAAGGTACCTCTTCTCTCAGCAGATGAGGAGATTGAGCTCGCTCAGAATATGGAGGACGGAGCGGTAGCAACCGAGAAGATTAATGTACTAAAGGGCCGCATTGATGGTGCATCGGAAGAGGAAAAGGCTGAGATAAAGGAAGAAATAAAGACACTGCAGAGGGATGTGGACAAGGGAGCAGATGCCAAAAAGCGTCTTGCAGAAGCAAACCTGCGTCTTGTTGTCAGCATCGCAAAGAGATATGTGGGAAGAGGAATGCTTTTCCTTGACCTGATTCAGGAGGGAAACTTAGGTCTTATCAAGGCAGTTGAGAAGTTCGACTACAAGAAGGGCTACAAATTCTCTACATATGCCACATGGTGGATTCGCCAGGCTATCACAAGAGCCATAGCTGATCAGGCCAGAACAATCCGTATTCCTGTGCATATGGTTGAGACAATCAACAAGCTCATCCGTGTGTCAAGACAGCTCCTTCAGGAGCTTGGCAGAGAGCCTTCACCGGAGGAAATTGCCAAGGAGATGAACATGCCGGTAGAGCGTGTGCGTGAGATACTCAAGATATCGCAGGAGCCTGTTTCACTTGAGACTCCAATCGGTGAGGAGGAGGATTCACATCTTGGTGATTTCATCAAGGATGATAATGTACCGGTTCCTGCTGATGCGGCAGCATTCACACTTCTTAAGGAGCAGCTTGAGGAGGTGCTTGGAACTCTTACAGAGAGAGAGCAGAAGGTACTCACACTCCGCTTTGGCTTAGAGGACGGCAGAGCCAGAACACTTGAAGAAGTAGGTAAGGAGTTCAACGTCACTCGTGAGCGTATCCGCCAGATTGAGGCAAAGGCGCTAAGAAAGCTTCGTCATCCAAGCAGAAGTAGAAAGCTTAAGGACTACTTAGAGTAAGATGATTAGGCTATCCAGAAGAATGAAGGCAGTGGCATCAATGGTCACGGCCGGCTACACGCTGTGTGATGTGGGAACCGACCATGGCTATGTGCCTATTGCCCTGGTGCAGGGTAATATAATACCGAAGGCAATTGCTGTTGATATAAATAAGGGACCGCTTGAGCGCGCCAATGAGCATATAAGGGCAAACGGTCTGACAGAGCAGATTACCACAAGGCTTTCCAATGGGCTTGAAGCGATACACGACGGAGAGGTTGACTCTATTGTCATAGCAGGAATGGGAGGAGAGCTTGTTATTCACATTTTAACCGCAGGGGAGACAGTGTGCAGGTCGGCAAAGGAGCTGATTCTGCAGCCACAGTCGGAAGTGAGCAAAGTCCGTGAATATGTAAGGAACACAGGCTATAAGATAGTTGATGAGGATATGATTTTGGAGGACGGAAAATACTATCCGATGTTCAGATGTGTGCCGTGTGCGGACAATTCCGCATGGGACAATATGGACGAGACGACGGTTACTGTATGCGATTTGTACGGACCGGTACTTATCAAAAACGGTAATCCGGTGCTTCGGAAGTTTCTTGTCAGGGAACACCACAAGCTGGCTGCCATCATGCAGCAGCTAAGGACACAGGATATGAGTGATTCCATCATGGACAGAATCGAGCAGATAAACGAGATGATGGCATACAATGAGGCAGCATATTCGACTATGGGGGCAATAAGAAATGCAGGAATATAGTGTGAAGGTGACCTTGCCGGATGGACAGGTCATGGCAGTGACAGCATCAGAAAGTGATACTTTAGAAGCCGTAGCAGACAGATTCAAGGATTATTATGAGGATGACATAATCCTTGGAATTGTAAACGGCAGGCTTCGTGAACTGAATAAGAAAATAAAAAGTGACTGTGAGCTTAGCTTTGTGACGACAGCTGACAGGGATGGCAGGCGTACATACAGAAGAAGTGTTGTGCTGCTTTTGCAGAGGGCTATATACGATGTATATGGCAGTATGACACAGCTTCATGTGATGCATTCGCTCGGAGAAGGCTATTATTGTCAGCTTGAGAAAGCAGTGGAGTGTGCGGACAGCCAACAGGAAAAATATAATGAAGATACAGACTTACAAGGCAGCAGAGAAAACAGTGAGAAAAGTGTGACAGAGCATGATATCGACAGGATAGTATGCAGCATGTACACATTTGTGGAAAAAGACCTCACGATTACCAAGCACAGTGCAAAAACACAGTATGCAGAGCAGCTTTTCAAGGAAAAAGGGCTGCATGATAAGGAGAGGCTATTGCACTACAGGAGAAGCTCCAGAGTCAATCTCTATGAGCTGGATGGGGTGGTGGATTATTTCTACGGATTTATGGCACCCTCGACAGGCATGCTCAAATACTTTGATATAGTGCCGTATGAGAGTGGCTTTGTGCTTCTTTTTCCGGGTGCTCACAGCAGGAGTGTTGAGCCGCTTGTGACATCAAATAAGCTGTTTCACACGCTGGATGATTCCAGGGAATGGAGCAAGATGCTTGGAATAGGCACGATAGGCTCACTAAATGATGCGATTGCAGCAGGCAGGGGACAGGAAATCATGCTGCTTCAGGAGGCACTGATGGAGCAGAAGATAGGAAATCTTGCAGCGCAGATTGCTTCGGATGACAAAAAGAAATTTATCATGATAGCAGGTCCTTCATCATCAGGCAAGACATCGTTTGCCAACAGACTGTCAATCCAGCTTATAGCAAAGGGCAGAAAGCCACATCCGTTAAGTCTGGATGACTACTATGTGGACAGGGAGTTTTGCCCGAAGCATCCGGACGGAAGCTTTGATTTTGAGTGCCTTGAATCTATTGATGTAAAGCTGTTCAATGAGGATATGAACAGGCTTCTTAAAGGAGAGGCTGTTGATATGCCTTCCTTCAATTTCAAGACAGGAAAGAGAGAGTACCGCGGAAGAAAGCTGACGCTGGGAGCTGATGATATACTTGTCATAGAAGGAATCCACGGACTAAATGACAGGCTTTCACAGCTTATCCCGCCTGAGCACAAGTTCAAAATCTATATATCAGCGCTTACACAGCTCAATATTGACGAGCACAATCCTCTTTCCACCACAGATGAAAGACTTATACGCCGGATTGTGCGTGATGCGCGTACACGGGGTACCAATGCCATGGAGACCATCGCCATGTGGCCGTCTGTCAGAAAGGGTGAAAGGGAGAATATCTTTCCTTTCCAGGAACAGGCGGATGTGATGTTCAACTCTGCACTTGTGTATGAGCTTGCAGTACTCAAGGTGTATGCGGAGCCGTTGCTTTTTGGCATAGAAAGAGACTGCCCGGAGTATCTCGAGGCAAAGAGGCTGCTTAAGCTCTTAGACTACTTTCTTCCGATGCCGGCTGACGGCATACCAAACAATTCACTGCTTCGTGAGTTTGTAGGAGGAAGCTGCTTTAATGTTTAAAACTAAAAAATCCCGCATTCCGGCTGTGTATAGAATACTGCTTGTGGCAATTGCAGTCATGGCTATTGGCGGTATTGCCGTAAATTGTTATGTGGGAAATTATTATCGGGCAGATTCAATTGCGGAGGCTGCAATCGATTCAGACAGAGAGGTTTCTGTTACTATTGAAAAGAAGGACAAGCGTATACAGGCCACCCAGTACGACTTAAAGCTTAAGAATTATACGATAACCTTTGCACCGCAGGATAAGGAAAAAGCCACAAAGGCATTGATTTTTTATCCGGGAGGCAGGGTACAGTATACGGCGTATGCGCCGCTGATGCATGAGCTTGCAAAGAATAATTTCGTGTGCATACTTGTACATATGCCGGGCAACCTCGCAGTATTGGACCAGAATGCAGCAGACGGTATCATTGAAAAATACAAGGAAATATACCCATCCATACAGGAATGGTACATGGGAGGCCACTCCTTAGGCGGAGCCATGGCTGCAGAATATGTGTCAAAGCATGTTGATGAGTTTGACGGACTATATCTTTTTGCAGCATATTCTACCGCTGACCTGTCGGATTCAGATCTGAGGGTTTTTAGCGTGTACGGTTCAGAGGATGGTGTGCTTGATATGGACAAATACCGCAAATACCGCTCAAACCTGCCGGAGGATACATATGAGTATGTCATTGATGGCGGGTGCCATTCTTATTTTGGAAGCTATGGTCTGCAAAAGGGAGACGGTACACCTGATGTGGCTTTCGAGGAGCAGATAGAGATGACGGTAGACTTTATTACATACAACAGCAAATAATAATTACCGGTAGACTGCATCATATACAACAGCAAATGATAGTTACCGGTAGACTGCATCATATACAACAGCAAATGATAGTTACCGGGAAATAACAAAATGCAACTGAGATATCTCAGTTGCATTTTTAATGGTGCACCTTGCGGCGCACGTTACTAATAAGTTACTTTACGAAACGCCAATAGGCTTTAGATTATTAAAATACGCAGGACGATAAGCCGGGTTATGTCGTTGAGTGATCATCTATCTAGGACGCCTGTTGCCAGACGCCTCAAGCAACCTACCTAAAGCTGGCGGGCCACGTCAAAGCTTTGTTTCGGTCTTGCTTCGGATGGGGTTTACATGTGCCCTCCCTGTTACCAGTGAGGCGGTAGTCTCTTACACTGCCATTCCACCCTTACCACAAAAGTGGCGGTATATTTCTGTTGCACTGTCCTTAGAGTTTCCTCCACCGGCCGTTAACCGGCATCCTGCCCTATGAAGCCCGGACTTTCCTCACCTGCGGTCTTTCGACACCTGCAGCCGCGATCACCTGTCCTGCATATTTATTTAATATACCAAGCATTTTTTCAAAAATCAAGCCCTTTTACCAACTTTAATAAACGAAATATAAAATGTTTCTTAAAAGACGATAGGTCTATTGACGGTTTTTATCTTCAATATTATCTTAATAAATGTAAAGAACGATTTAAAACCTCAAATTCATAGCGTGGACACTGTATGAGGTAAGAATTTGGCTATAATGAAAATATAGGGCGAGGCGGTAATATGAGAGAAAAATTTATCAGATTTATGAATGGAAGAAACGGGATGGACGAGCTTGCAAGGGCTGAGTCATGGGTAGTAATGATATTACTTGTGGTTTCAATATTTACAAGGTCGGCGATACTTGATATACTGGCTATAGGACTGATGATACATATGTATTTTCGTGTATTTTCGAGAAATGTAAACAAGCGCTATGCAGAGAATCAGAAGTTTTTAAATGCCAGGTATGAGTGGACCGTAAAGGCAGAGCGCAGGAAAAAGCGCTTTGCACAGAGGAAGCAGTACAAGTTCTTCAAGTGTCCTATGTGCAAGCAGGAGGTCAGGGTGCCAAGAGGACATGGCAAGATCTGTATTACCTGTCCGAAGTGCCGGGAGCAGTTCGTGAGACGCAGCTAGTACATCGAATAATAAGTAACCAGCCATATGACTTGCCTGATTTCCCATCTGCGGCGTTGTAGTCAATCGACGTAGCCACCGCTACGCCTCATTCCTCCGCCTTGCAGATGAAAATTCATTCTGCGTCATATAGCCAGAAACTTATTTTTCGATGTACTGGTACGTCAATATATATACCTGTACATAAGAGCATGGAGAAGAGAAATGTTTGGATATATAACTGTCAATAAGGACACTTTGTCCGAGGAAAATAAAAAAATATATCAAAGCTATTATTGCGGGCTGTGCCAGACAATGAAGTCGCAGTATGGCAGGCGTGCACAGATGGCACTAAACTATGACATGACTTTTCTCATAGTGCTTCTGACAGGCTTGTACGAGCCGGATAGTGTAACGCGGGATGGATTTGTATGCAGCGTGCACCCTACGAAGAAGCGTACACTTCGCACCAATGAGATTACAGAGTATGCTGCAGCTATGAACATACTGCTTGCATACTACAATCTGATAGATGACTGGAAGGACGATAAAAGCCTGACGAAGAAGACATACGCAGAGATGCTGAAAAAGGACTTTGAGAAGGCAAAAAAAGGCTATCCGATACAGGCTAAGGCGATAGAAGACTACATTGCAAGGCTTGCAGAGTGCGAGAAGAGCAATGATACCAATATTGATGCAGTTGCGGGGCTGACAGGAGAGATGCTCGGCATACTTTTTGCGTGGAAGCAGGATGAGTGGCAGAAGGATCTGAAGGAATTTGGCTGCTATATGGGCAAATTTATTTATATAATGGATGCGTATGAGGACATAGGGGATGATGTAAAAAAGAAATCATATAATCCACTTATACAGCTCATGCATTGCTGCAATAATGATCAGGAAAAATTTGACAAATCCTGTCGGCTTATGATGACATCTATGCTTTCAGAGGCAGCAAAAATATTTGAGAGGTTGCCAATTCTCTTACATGCGGATATAATCAGAAATGTTCTATACTCCGGTGTGTGGAGCAAGTATGAGTATATTCAGATGAAGAAAAGGAAGAAACATAAATGATAGATCCATATCAGGTGCTCGGTGTCAGCCGCAGTGCAAGTGACGATGAAATAAAAAAGGCCTACAGGAGCTTAAGCAGAAAATATCATCCTGATGCCAATATCAACAATCCTAACAAGGATCAGGCTGAGGAGAAGTTTAAGCAGGTGCAGCAGGCATATGACCAGATAATGAAGGAAAAGCAGTCCGGTGCTGCCGGAGCCGGTGGATATGGCGGTGCGGGAAGCAGCAGCTCATACGGCGGAAGCTCCTATGGTGGAGGATATGGTAGTGGACCGGGAGCAGGTGATCCATTTGGAGCAGGTGGACCGTTTGGTGGTTTCTATGGCCGTTATACCTACAATAATGCAGGCAGCAGTGCACAGGATGACAATCCAAAGGTGCGTGCAGCAGGCAATTTCATCAGCAACGGCTACTACAATGAGGCACTGAAGGTGCTTGAGGAGGTACCTTTTGCTGAGAGACGCGGAAGGTGGTACTACTACAGTGCTATCGCAAACCAAAAGCTCGGCAACACAGCGACAGCCATAGAACACATACAGCGAGCTGTGTCGCTTGAGCCAAACAACATGCAGTACCGCCAGTTTATGCAGATAATTGAAAATGGTGGCTCGTGGTATTCGGATATGGGAGACATATACGGACGCCCTAGTGGCAGGGGCAGCGAGTGCTGCAGCCTGCTAGCCACATTCCTTTGCTGGCAGATGTTCTGCTGCTAGATGTCAAGCTTTTCTGATGTTACAGATGGAAATTCATGCAAGTTATTGGGCTGGTTATTTGCAGAACGATGGACTGTTATATTAATCTGTGAATTATTCTGAATAGTTACCTGAAAATAAAATGCGGTCATGCGACCGCATTTTTTATTTATGGACATGAGTAACTATTCAGATCCACACATATATGAGCAAAATCAGCTGCGCAGCAACGGCTGTATTATTCCATAGAATCCGGAATACCATCATGATCCAAATCTGCCATGTCGGCTCCGTGCGCACCGATATCCACTGTGTTTAAGGTGCGTCTTTTTAGTCTTGCGGCCTCAGACTGCTTGAGCAGATAGCTCTTTATCTCGCGTGAGTGCTTTACGTGAACGAGCTTAAGCTCAGGGTTTGTGACGTCGCCTGTGTAGCAGACTATGGTGCCGAGCTTAAAAATGCGCTCCATCAGTGATGTGGTGAGCTTTACATCAGCTACCTTATACATGTAGCAGTCATCCTCTGTGGTGCTCAAGAGTCCGGACTCCACAGTGATAAAGGATGGTGTGATGGTGTACTTTGTGAAGGTCCATGGCAGACCGAGAAACAGCAGTCTCTTTCTCTCCTTAAAGATTACGGCATCGTCATCATCGATTGCGCCGGCTGTGGTGTTTTTGATTTGTGATTCATTTACAGACATATTATTCTCCTTTTTGATGTTGAAATTGTCGCAATTGTATGAAAACTTCAATACAATTGCTAAGCGTTCAGAACAGTTATATTCTGTCATATATTCTACAACAAAAAAGTGTAAAAGCCAACTTGAATATTGCGCTAAGTTATTATATGATAGAAAAAATGTAATAAAAATTGTTACGCGAAAAAGAATGGAGGCAAATTATGCGTCACTTAATGAGTCCGTTGGATTTTTCTGTAGAAGAGTTGGACAAGCTTCTGGATCTTGCAAATGATATAGAGGCTCATCCTGAGAAATATGCACACAAGTGCGATGGAAAGAAGCTTGCAACCTGTTTTTATGAGCCAAGCACGAGAACCAGGCTTAGCTTTGAGGCTGCCATGCTTAATTTGGGAGGCTCGGTGTTAGGTTTCCACAGTGCTGATTCGTCATCTGCGTCAAAGGGCGAGAGCGTTTCAGATACTATCAGGGTTATTTCCTGCTATGCGGATATCTGTGCCATGCGTCATCCTAAGGAGGGTGCACCGCTTGTGGCTTCAGAGAAATCGCGTATCCCTGTAATCAATGCAGGCGATGGAGGTCATCAGCATCCTACCCAGACACTTGCTGATCTCCTTACAATCCGTTCCATCAAGGGCAGATTGAATAATATCACAATCGGCTTTTGCGGAGATTTAAAGTTTGGACGTACAGTGCATTCACTGATCAATGCACTCATCAGATATGACAATGTGAGGATTGTGCTTATCTCGCCTGAGGAGCTTAAGGTGCCTGACTATGTGCGCGATGATGTGCTTCGTGCCAACAATATCGAGTTCAAGGAGGTAGAAAAGCTCGAGGATGCCATGGGAGAGCTTGATGTGCTCTACATGACACGTGTCCAGAAGGAGCGTTTCTTCAATGAGGAGGACTATGTGCGTCTGAAGGATTTCTACATTCTGACAAAGGAGAAGATGGAGCTTGCAAAGGATGATATGATTGTACTTCATCCGCTCCCACGTGTGAATGAGATTTCTGTTGATGTGGATGATGACCCGAGAGCATGCTATTTCAGGCAGGCACAGTATGCGGTTTACGTGCGTATGGCGCTTATTCTGACATTGCTTGGACTGGCTGAGGACTAAAGGAGGATAATATGCTGAATATTAGTGGAATACATGAGGGCTTTGTGCTCGATCATATCAAGGCAGGTATGAGTCTTCAGATTTACAGGGATTTAAAGCTTGACAAGCTCGACTGCACAGTTGCAATCATAAAGAATGCAAAGAGCAGCAAGATGGGCAAGAAGGATATCATCAAGGTAGAGTGTCCGATAGAGTCGTTAGACCTCGATATCCTTGGATTTATCGACCACAATATCACTGTAAATGTGATAAAGGGTGACAAGATTGTGGACAAGATGGAGCTTAAGCTGCCTCATCAGGTGAAAAATGTCATCAAGTGCAAAAACCCAAGATGCATCACTTCAATTGAGCAGGAGCTTGACCAGATTTTCGTGCTTTCCGATGAGAAAAACGAAATCTACCGCTGCAAGTACTGCGAGGAGAAATACGAAGGAGTTAAATAGTATCAGTTATGTATGCCAACGTGATTGTGGATATATCCCACGAAAAACTGGATAAGACATTTCAGTACAGCATCCCGGATGAGATTTTATGCGACATCCGTCCGGGTGTGTGCGTGGATATTCCATTTGGCAGCCGCACTATCACAGGCTATGTGATTGAGGTCACGGATAAGCCTGAGTACGACCCGGCAAGGACAAAGCCTCTTATCGGGATAAAGGCAGACTCTGTGGCTGTGGAGGCAAAGCTCATCGCACTTGCGGCATGGATACGGCGCAATTACGGCTCTACCATGAATCAGGCACTTAAGACTGTTATACCTGTAAAGAAGCAGGCTAAGGAGCAGGTGAGCCGCAGTATTGCACTGAAAATAGACAAGGTAAAGGCAAGGGCGCAGCTTGCGCTTTGCGAGGCAAAAAAACAAAAGGCAAAGGCCAGGCTTTTTCGTGCGCTGATTGATGCTGATGATGGGGCGCGCCTTGAGTATTCCTTTGTGACAGGCAAGCTGTCGGTGTCGGCTGCCACTATAAGAGCGCTTGAGCAGAGTGGCTTTATCGAGGTCATCACACAGAGCGGCTACAGAAATCCTGTGGAGCATATGAGTGTGGACACCTATGATAAGGTACTGAATGCTGCGCAGCAGAGTGTGGTTGATGCGATAGAAGGCGACATTGCAGCTGGCCTTAGAAATACTTATCTGATTAAGGGTGTCACCGGAAGCGGCAAGACAGAGGTGTACATGGAGCTTATCGCACACTGTATACAGTCCGGGCGTCAGGCGATTGTGCTGATTCCCGAGATTGCCCTCACTTACCAGACAGTGATGCGTTTTTTTGCCAGATTTGGGAACAGGGTTTCGATAATCAATTCAAGACTTTCAAATGGTGAGCGTTATGACCAGTTTGAGAGAGCTAAGAATGGTGATATTGACATCATGATTGGCCCGCGGTCGGCGCTGTTCACACCTTTTTCAAATTTAGGACTTATCATAATAGATGAAGAGCACGAGAATTCATACAAGAGCGAGTCGGTGCCGCGCTATCATGCCAGGGAGGTGGCGATAGAGTATGCGCGCATGTCCGATGCTATTGTGGTACTTGGCTCTGCAACACCGTCGGTGGATAGCTATTACAAGGCAAAGACAGGTGTTTACAGGCTTTTGGAGCTGGATAAGCGTGTGGATGACAGACCTCTTCCAAAGTGTGAGGTTGTCGATTTGAGGCAGGAGCTTCGTGAGGGAAACCGCTCGATTCTTTCCACCAGGCTTCAGGAGCTCATGGAGGAGAGGCTTCTAAATGGCCAGCAGACCATGCTTTTTTTAAATAGAAGGGGCAAATCGGCATTTATGTCGTGCAGAGCGTGCGGTTTTGTGGTAAAATGTCCTCATTGCGATGTATCACTCAGTGAACATAGCGGCGGAGTGATGGTCTGTCACTACTGCGGCTACAGACAGCCGGTGCCTAAGGTGTGTCCGAGCTGTGGCTCGAAGTACATTAGCGGCTTTAAGGCCGGCACACAGAAGATAGAAGCGATGGTGGCAAAGCGTTTTCCACAGGCGCGTATACTGCGCATGGATTATGACACCACGAGGGCGAAGGATGCGTATGAGAAGATTTTGCAGGCATTTTCCAATCATGAGGCCGATATACTTATCGGTACGCAGATGATTGTAAAGGGGCATGATTTTTCAAATGTCACGCTGGTTGGTGTGCTGGCGGCGGATATGTCACTGCATGTGAATGATTTTCATGCGGCGGAGCGCACCTTTGCTCTGCTGACCCAGGCGGCAGGGCGCGCCGGCAGAGGAAAGCTGCCCGGCAATGTGGTTATCCAGACCTACGACCCTGACCACTATGCCATCCGGACTGCCAAAGAGCAGGATTATGAGGCTTTTTACGATAAGGAGATAGAGTACAGGAGGCTTATGCATTATCCGCCTGTATGGAATATGCTTTTAGTCCATGTCACATCACCTGATGAGAGTGAGTGCGGCAGCATGGCACAGCAAGTGTACGATATAGCGTCGCAGATGATATCGCATACAGATGAAAATCAGAGCCCGGATGATAGGCATCTGATTCAGCTCATCGGTCCTGCGGATGCGACCATCGCCAAGGTAAATGACATATACCGCAAGGTGATTTACATGAAGACATCTGACTATGCGGCGCTCATTTCCATAAAGGATGGCATAGAGCAGGCTGTGAAAGCTGATACGGCAATGAAACATGCTAATATCTCATTTGATTTCAATCCGATGAGTGGATTTTGATAGATATAGAAGGAGGCAATTATGGCACTTAGAACTATTAGAGTGGAGGGAGACCCTGTACTTGGCAAGGTCTGCAGAGAGGTTACGGAGGTGACTCCAAAGATAGTAACACTTATTGATGATATGCTTGAGACTATGTATGAGGCCAATGGTGTAGGACTTGCCGCACCACAGGTTGGCATATTAAAGAGGATCGTTGTTATCGATGTGGGCGAGGGTCCAATCGTGATGATTAATCCTGAAATTATCGAGTCTGACGGAGAGCAGACCGGCGATGAGGGCTGTCTTTCAGTACCGGGAAAGGCCGGACAGGTGACCCGCCCGAATTATGTAAAGGCTCGTTTCATGGGCGAGGATATGAATGAGTATGAGATAGAGGGAGAAGAGCTTTTGGCCAGATGTATCTGTCACGAGCTTGACCATCTCGACGGACATCTCTATGTGGAGAAGGTTGAGGGCGCACTTCACGATGTGACATATGAGGATACACAGGAGTAATCATTAGGATGACATTTGTTATCTGAGCTTGGAAAATATCTGGGAGGCAGTAAGATGAGAGTAATTTTCATGGGAACACCGGACTTTTCGGTGGGAACGCTTGAGGCAATTATAGAGGCAGGGCACGAGGTGGCACTGGTTGTCACACAGCCCGACAAGCCAAAGGGCCGCGGCAAGACAATGCAGTATACACCGGTCAAGGAGTGTGCGCTTTCGCACGGTATTGAGGTATTCCAGCCGGTTAAAATAAGAGAGACTGCTAATATAGAGTATCTCAGAAAGTTTAATGCAGATATAATAATTGTAGTTGCTTTTGGACAGATTCTGTCAAAGAGTATTCTTGATATGCCTCGATACGGCTGTATCAATGTGCATGCTTCACTTCTGCCAAAGTACAGAGGTGCGGCTCCTATCCAGTGGGCTGTGATTAACGGTGACGAGTTTACAGGTGTCACTACCATGAGGATGGATGAGGGTGTCGATACCGGCGATATGATTGCAAAGAGTACAGTCAGACTTGCACCTGATGAGACCGGCGGCAGCCTGTTTGATAAGCTCTCAGCAGAGGGAGCAAGGCTGTGTGTGGAGACCATGAAGATGATAGAGGATGGCACTGCAGAGTATACTCCTCAAAACAGCGAGGAGGCCACACATACATCAATGATCAGTAAGGAGCTTGGCTTTATCGACTGGACAAAGCCGGCTGTTGAGATTGAGAGGCTTATAAGGGGGCTTAATCCATGGCCGAGCGCATACACCCACTTAAACGGTAAGACATTTAAGGTGTGGAGTGCAAAGGTGATTGACGGCAGCGATGATTATGAGCCGGGCTGTATTTATCATATCGGAAAAAATGATATGTATGTACAGACGGGAAAAGGAGCATTATCTTTAGTAGAGGTACAGCTCCAGGGCAAGAAGCGCATGGATACAGGTTCATTTTTGAGAGGCTGTCATGTGGAAGAGGGCTCATTTTTCACGTTATAGTTATTCATTATAAGTAACTAAAAACATAATTAAATGTGAGTCAATGTTCTCAAAGATACTCAAAATCCAGAGTATTCGTTTGTGCTAACGTCAAAGCAGTCGGAAACGTTGAGAAGTAGCCAGTGCAAGTTGAAACAGTCTTGCTAATTATAGGATAGAACCTTGATGGTAGCGTTTAGACAATGGTAGAAGCCTACGAAAACCAAGTAGCGAAACATAAAATATTAAGAAAGGAAAAGCTATTTAGATGAAAACCTATATCTAATCAATTTAAAGAATTTATAGGTATGTACCGATGGCTTAGTCGGGAATTTACGACTGTGGAGTGTACAAGAACTTGTGAGTAGCGTATTGTTTATAATCGCCAAAGCATACACATTGAAGCAGTAACTACAAATCGTGAGATTGTAGCGAATCATCTAGCATATACACATTTGTATATGTTTTTAGTAGCAGAGATGATACATGGGATATTATTACTGGGATCCGACATATATACTCGTTGTGATAGGTGCAGTGATATGTATGATTGCATCGGCAAGAGTTAAAGGTACATTTAATAAATACTCACAGCTAAGAAGCATGTCAGGCATGAATGGTGCGCAGGTGGCTCAGAGAGTGCTTCAGGCGGCAGGCATATATGATGTGCAGGTGCGTCATGTGTCAGGTAGTCTGACGGACCACTACGATCCGCGCACCAAAACAGTGAATTTATCTGATCCTGTGTACAATGCCACATCGGTCGCAGCACTTGGCGTAGCAGCCCATGAGTGTGGACACGCTATACAGCATGCAAAAAGCTATGCACCTCTTTCAATCAGGAGTGCACTTGTGCCTATAGCTAATTTTGGCTCAATGCTTGCATGGCCGGTCATACTTATCGGCTTATTATTTAACACACGCTCGTCAGGGCTTATTATTGATATAGGCATATTGCTGTTTTCGGCAGCAGTGCTTTTCCAGCTCGTGACATTGCCGGTAGAGTTTGATGCTTCAAGACGTGCGCTTGTCATGCTTCGTACACAGGGCATACTTGCAGATGACGAGCTTAGGTACACAAGAAGGGTGCTCAAGTCAGCGGCACTTACCTATGTAGCCAGTGCGGCGGCTGCTATTTTACAGCTCCTTCGTATAATACTTATCACAAACGGACGCAGACGGGACGACTGATATTGTTTTAGCTGCTGTTTGCCTGTGATTTTACAGGGTGGCAGTTCAAATTGGATATATTAGTTAGAAAATTAAATGTATATGTAACTATTCGGAAACATCATCATGATAAATAATCATAGTAAAAATAATCATAATAATAAAAATAGCCAAATAAACAAAAATAATATACCGGGCAGACCGGCAAAATCAAACGTGACAGCGCATAATGAGCACTCTGTAGATACGCGTGAGCTTGCCCTTGAGATGCTTATTGAGATTAATGAGCGTGGAGCATTTTCACATATCGTGCTTCGTAGTGTGCTTGACAAGTATCAGTATCTGTCAAAGCAGGACAGAGCCTTTATGACGAGGCTTGTTGACGGCACTATCGAGTATATGCTGCAGCTCGACTACATCATAGACTCTTTTTCAAAGACAAAGGTAAGGAAGATGAAGCCCTTCATCAGAAACCTTCTTCGCATGAGCGTCTACCAGATAAAGTACATGGACGCGGTGCCGGATTCAGCTGTATGCAATGAGGCGGTGAAGCTTGCAAAGAGGCATAAGTTTGCACAGCTTTCGGGCTTTGTAAACGGTGTACTCAGAAATATTGCAAGAAATATAGATTCAGTACAGCTTGATACATTAAGCATCCGATACTCTATGCCACAGTGGATAGTGGACAGATTTGTTGCGGCATACGGAGAGAAGAAGGCAGAGGAGATTTTCAAGGCATTTCACAATAAGAGCACAATTAGCATCAGGACAAACCTGACCAGGTGTACTCCGGATGAGCTTCGCGCGACACTTGAGGCAGAGGGTGTGACGGTCACAGCGGTTGATGAACTTAATTATGCGTTTGTTATATCTGGATTTGATTATTTGAATGGCTTGCAGAGCTTCAGAGACGGACTTTTCTATGTGCAGGATATAAGCTCAATGCTTGTCGCACAGACGGCTGCTCCAAAGAAGGGCGACTATGTGATAGATGTATGCGCAGCACCGGGTGGCAAGAGCACCCATATAGCTGAGCTTTTGCAGGGAAGCGGCCATGTGCTCGCACGTGACCTGACCGATAACAAGGTCGATATGATTGAGGAAAATATAGAAAGGCATGGCCTTAACAATATGTCGGCAGAGGTGTGGGATGCCACAGTACCTGATGCTGATTCGGCGGGAAAGGCAGATATACTCATTTGTGATCTGCCGTGCTCAGGGCTTGGAGTGCTCGGCAGAAAGAAGGATATCCGCTACAAGATGACGCCTGAGTCTGTAGATGAGCTTGCCGCTCTTCAAAGACAGATACTTGATACCGTGCATACATACGTGAAGCCAAACGGAGTGCTCGTGTACAGTACATGTACGATAGATGAGGCTGAGAATGAGGACAATGTGAGGTGGTTTATCGAAAAGCATCCGGAGTTTGAGTTGGATAAGAACTTTGCTGAGGGCACCGGAATGAAACAGATACTGCCCGGTGAGCATGGAAGTGACGGATTCTTTATTGCAAGATTCATAAAAAGTAAATTATGATATTAAAATAAATCATGAATTAATAAATATAAATTGGTTTAAAAACAATAGTTAAATGCAGATTTAATAAAAATAATATGGAACAGATAAAAGAACAACTAACTGACATCAAATCAATGAATATGGACGAGCTCACAGAGTTTATCATATCGCTCGGAGAAAAGAAATTCCGTGCGAAGCAGATATATGAGTGGATTCATGTGAAGCATGTGGACAGCTTTGATGAGATGACCAATATTTCAAAAAAGTTCATACAGGTATTAAAGGACAATGCAATACTCATCTCGCTAAAAAAAGAGGAGGTGCAGGTGTCAAAGCTCGATGGCACGAGAAAATATCTCTTTGCACTCGACGATGGCAATGTCATAGAGAGTGTGCTTATGAAGTACAAGCATGGAAACTCTGTATGCATATCTTCGCAGGTTGGCTGCAGGATGGGGTGCAGATTCTGTGCATCCACTCTTGACGGTCTCGTCAGGGGGCTTAGGCCGTCTGAGATGATTGACCAGATTTATCAGATAGGCAAGGACATAGGAGAGCGCATCTCAAATGTAGTTGTCATGGGCACAGGTGAGCCGCTTGACAATTACGACAATCTGCTGCGCTTTATAGAGCTTCTCACTGATGAAAACGGAATCAATATCAGCCAGCGCAATCTGACAGTTTCCACATGTGGTCTCGTACCGCGCATGAGACAGCTTGCAGATGAAAAGCTTGCTATCACGCTGGCGCTTTCACTGCATGCCTCCAACCAGGAAAAGAGAAAAGCTCTCATGCCGGTTGCAAACAGCTATGATATACATGATGTGGTTGATGCATGCAAATATTATTTTGCACAGACCGGCCGCAGAGTCACCTTTGAGTATAGCCTGGTAGGCGGAGTGAACGATACAGCCGAGGATGCAGCAGAGCTTTCGGCACTCGTACATGGCATGAACTGCCATATAAATCTGATTCCGGTAAACCCGATAAAGGAGCGCGATTACGCGCAGTCCAATAAGGGTGTTATAGAGGCTTTTAAAAATAGGCTTGAAAAAAACGGAATTAATGTTACTATTAGAAGGGAAATGGGCAGAGATATAGACGGTGCCTGTGGACAGCTTCGCAAGAAGCATATAGATAAAGAGAGAGGAATAAACTAGATGAAGACGTTTTCCATTACGGATGCAGGTGCTATTCGTGAGATGAATCAGGATTTTTATTTCTCGTCTGACACTGCAGTAGGAAATCTTCCGAATCTTTTCATCGTAGCAGATGGAATGGGAGGACACAAAGCCGGTGACTATGCTTCCAGATACACTATAGAGCGTGTGGTTGCATCGGTATCGAGAAATGCCGGGGATGAACCGGTATCCATCATCAAAGAGGCTATCAACAAGGCAAATGAGCTTTTGGTGGCTGAGTCTCGTGGGGATGAAGCTAAGCGTGGAATGGGTACCACCTTAGTCATAGGAACTATTATAGGAAACAAGCTTTTTGTGGCCAATATAGGTGACAGCAGGCTTTATATTGTAGGTGGCACAGAGCAGATCAGACAAATTACCAGGGATCATTCACTGGTTGATGAGATGGTCAGGATGGGTGAGATAAATGCCGACGAGGCGAGAGTTCATCCGGACAAGAATATCATCACGAGAGCTGTCGGGGCAGCAGATCATGTGGAGGCAGATTTCTTTGAGGTCGAGCTATGTGAGGACGACAGGATTCTTCTGTGTACAGACGGACTTACCAATATGGTGAGAGATAAAGAAATATGCGATACTATTAGGCAAAATGATAATATCGAGACAGCAGCGTCACAGCTTGTCGCCATGGCCAATGCAAACGGTGGCCGCGATAATATCACGGTAATGATTATTAAACCATTTTAAGACGAGGTAATAACAGATGTTAGAGATAGGAAGTTTTTTATCGGATCGATATGAGATCCTAAGCAAGGTTGGCGCAGGCGGCATGTCTGATGTATACAAGGCAAAAGACCATATACTGAGCCGTTTTGTAGCTATAAAGGTTTTAAAGCAGGAGTTTTCGGAGGATAGTTCATTTGTGACCAAGTTCCGTGCTGAGGCACAGTCAGCAGCAGGACTTGAGCATCCAAATATCGTAAATATCTATGATGTAGGCAGCGAGAATGGTCTGTACTACATTGTCATGGAGTATGTCGAGGGTATCACACTTAAGACTTATATCGAGAAAAAGGGCCAGCTGTCATTCAAGGAGTCTGCAAGTATTGCAATCCAGGTGGCAAGGGGCATAGAGGCCGCTCACAATAAAAATATCATCCACCGTGATATCAAGCCGCAGAATATCATTATTTCTACAGATGGCAAGGTAAAGGTGACAGACTTTGGAATTGCAAAGGCTACATCTTCAAATACAATAAGCTCAGATGTGATGGGCTCAGTACACTATGCATCTCCGGAGCAGGCAAGAAACGGCTTCGTCGATGGCAGAAGTGATATTTACTCATTGGGAATCGTAATGTTTGAGATGGTTACAGGCCGTGTGCCGTTTGACGGTGATACCACAGTGGCAGTTGCACTGCAGCACTTACAGGAGGAGATTGCAAGGCCAAGCATCTACGCACCGGATCTGCCAATCAGCTTTGAGAAAATCATCTTAAAGTGTACACAAAAGACACCGGACCGCAGATACCAGACTATTGAGGAGCTTCTCACAGACATAAGGCGCTCTCTTGCGCATCCTGATGAGGATTTCGTCACAATAGCACCACTCGTTGACGGTGGCAAGACCAAGGTTATAAGCCCGGAGGAGCTTGACAAGATAAAAGAGGGCAGAGGTGTCGCAGAGGACTTAAACGATGATGATACCGATGCAGATAATGATGATGAGTATGCTGACGGTGAAGACGATGATGATGAATATGATGAGTCACTCTTAGACGACGATGATGACGAAGAAGACGATGACGATGATGATGACGGCAAGCTTTTAAATCCAAAGATGGATAAAGCAATCACAATCATGGGTATAGTAACAGCCGTAATCATTGTAATAGTTATCATATATCTTGCACTTTCAGTGGCAGGAGTGTTTAAGTTTGGCGGCAAAAAGAACTCAGAGTCACAGCAGACAGAGTCACAGACACAGACCGAGTCTGAATCAGAGTCAGAGACACAGACTGAGACAGAGGGCCAGATGATTGACATCAGAGGCATGTCAGTGGAGGATGCTCAGAAGGCAGTAGACCGCTTAAAGCTTGACCTCACAGTATTTGCATTTGAGACAAAGCAGTCAGATGCAAAGGATGGCACAATCCTTGAGCAGGATGTCAAGGCCGGAGATACAGTAAAGCGTGGTTCACAGATTAATGTAGTTATCGCAGGAAAAGGTGATAGCACATCAGAGATGGTCAAGGTACCAAGTGTAATCGGAAAGACCAAGAGCTCAGCAAAGAGTACACTCGAGTCAGCAGGCTTTAGCGTCACCTTTGAGTATGGAGATTACAATGACAGTGTAGCAGCAGATGTAGTAACAGCACAGTCACCATCAGCAAAGAAACAGGCCGCAAAGGGCAGCACAGTAACAGTCACCCTCTCACCGGGCCAGAAGCCAATCACCGTGCCAAACGTAGTAGGCGCCTCACAGTCACAGGCAGAAAGCGCCCTCGCAGGAGCAGGGCTCAAGTACACCTATGCCGACTCCCAGTACAGCGACACAGTACCCGCCGGCAGCGTAATCAGCCAGACCAAATCCGGTGAAACCGTAGCCGCAGGCACCACAATCACACTGACACTCAGTAAGGGTAAGCAGGAGATATCAACTAATGTAAGTAAAGGAATTAGTTATAGTGGAGAAGGAACTGTAGTAAAAGCAGAGTATAAGCTTGTAGGTAAAAGTGGAACTGTATACGATAAGGGTTCATATGAAAATACGTCATCATTTACAGTTTCCGGAACAATGAAAGAAGCTACAGGAAGTATTGTGGTTACTTGGACAGTTCAGACAGGGGAAACAGATGAAGCAGGAAATCCTGCAACTGTCACACTTGATCCAGTAACGTATAGCGTGCCATAAGCATAAGAGACGCTAAATAATTATTATAAACCGGAATAGCTAAAAAGAGGTAGATATTGCCATTGCGTGGGGTACAAGGAAAACGAGCAGTAGCGTAGCTACGTCAAGTTTTCCACATAGCAATAGTATTTGTATACACACTCTATAGCAACCACCGGATAGCACCCACAAAGTGGGTGCTATCCGCACCCCACTACCACACCAACCCGCGGACGAGAACCTGAACTCGCGGAGAGGAACTAAGGAAGCGGGGCAGGCATGTGTTCCGAGGAAAAAATATGAAATGCCCCGGGGTGTCATAAACCTACCGAGGAAAAAACAGGGCAGAGCAAGCCATAGCCTGTCCGTAGGAGAGCCCGGGGCTGGCTTCATATTTTTTAAGAGGAATATATGCCTGCCCCCGCCACCCACACAACCTCAAAGCGCGGCATGCACCCCGCCGAAAGCGTGACTCCTGCAAATACAAAAGCACACAAGGAAAACCATGACAGGAAAAATTATTAAAGGAATTGCCGGCTTCTACTACGTCTACGTAGAAGAAACCAAAGAAGCAAAAGAAACTGCCACAGGCGGCACTCTCTACGAGTGCAAAGCAAAAGGCACCTTCAGAAAACAAAAGATAAAGCCACTGGTAGGCGATATCGTCGACATAGCAGTCCTCGATGATGAAAAGCACATAGGCAATGTCGAGCGTATACTGCCACGGAAAAACGAACTTATCAGGCCGGCTGTGTCCAATATAGACATGGCCCTGGTTATTTTTGCATCCGCAAAGCCGGATCCCAATTTCAACCTGCTTGATAGGTTTTTGTGTATGATGGAGTACCAGCATGTCCCGGTTACTATATGCTTCAACAAAAAGGACTTAATCACACCTAAAGAACAGCAGGAGCTTAAAAGCATATACGAGCCGGCTGGCTATAGAGTGCTTTTTACCAGCACGAAAACAGGTGAGGGCATAGATGAGATAAAGCACATTTTAGAGGGAAGGACGACCACGGTTGCAGGTCCCTCGGGAGTTGGCAAGTCATCTATCATCAACTGTCTGCAGGATGATGTGCAGATGGAGACCGGACATATAAGTGAGAAAATAGAGCGCGGAAAGCATACGACCAGACATTCTGAGATTATCCCGATAAAGGATGGCACGTATATCATGGATACACCGGGCTTTAGCTCGATGGATGTGCCGGGCTTTGAAAAGGAAGATCTGTGGACATGTTATCCGGAGTTTGTAGAATATGAGCCATATTGCAGGTTTCAGGGCTGCAGTCATATAAATGAGCCGGACTGCGGTGTGAAGGAAGCTCTTGCAGATGGGAAAATATCGCAGGTGCGGTATGATAATTATAAGCTTTTATATGAGGAGCTTAAAAACAGACAAAAGTATTAATTTAAAGCATAATCAAACGGAGGAAAACATGAACTGTTTATCACCATCAATTTTATCAGCGGATTATTCAATACTCGGAGAGCAGCTTAAGCAGCTTGATGAGGCCGGAGCACAATATGTACATATAGATGTTATGGACGGCAGCTTCGTTCCAAGCATATCAATAGGACTGCCGGTCATAAAGACAATCAGAAAGTGCACAGAGCGCATGTTTGATGTGCATCTGATGATAGATGAGCCGGTCAGATACATAGATGATTTTGCGGCGGCAGGCGCTGACATCATCACAGTCCATGCGGAGGCATGCAAGCATCTTGACAGAACAATCGAGGCAATAAAGGAAAAGGGCATACTGGCAGGTGTAGCATTAAATCCGGCTACTCCGCTTTCTGCTATAGAGTATGTGCTCCCTAAGGTGGATATGGTGCTTATCATGACGGTAAATCCGGGCTTTGGAGGACAAAAGCTTATTCCGTACACTGTAGACAAGGTGCGCGACCTAAAGGCGCTTCTTGAGAAAACCGCAAACAAGGCTGATATAGAGGTGGACGGTGGTGTCAATCTGGAGAATGTTGAGACACTGCTTGCGGCAGGAGCCAATATCATTGTTGCGGGAAGTGCGGTGTTTAGCGGAGATATAGAAGAAAATGTAAAGGGTTTTCTGAATATCATGATGTAACAGATGCAGGTTAAAACAGAAATGCTTCCGGGGCTGTAGCAAATGTGGATATGTTATTTATAAGAAGGTGGATAAAATGAGGTATTTGATTGTATGTGGTGGAAAAATAGATAAGGAATTCGGCTTAAATGAGATAAAGACTGATGGAATAGATGCCATAATTGCGGCTGACAGCGGAATGGATTTCCTGTACGAAAACGGTGTCACGCCTGATATAATTGTAGGTGATTTCGATTCAGCCACAACAAAGGCCTTGGAGTTTTTTGAGAGAAAGGGACAGACCGAGATACACAGGCTCAATCCCATAAAGGATGATACTGATACAGAGTATGCCATAAGACTTGCCATAAGAGAGGGTGCACGAAGCATAGTGCTGCTTGGAGCAACAGGCAGCAGAATAGACCATGTGCTTGGAAATATTTCACTTTTGGGAATAGGCCTGGAAAGTGGAACTGATATCAGCATTATCGATACAAACAACCGCATAAGGATGGCAGATAAGCCGGTAACCATTGAAAAATCAGCACAGTATGGCAGGTTTGTATCTCTTATAGCACTGACAGACGACAATGAGGTAAGCCTTAAGGGCTTTAAGTATCCTGTTACTGATTATTCCCTTGACAGGTTTACATCGCTTGGCATATCCAATGAAATAGTCGATGATCATGCACTGATTGATATCCATAGAGGAAAATTTATCATTATTGAGTCAAAAGATTGACTTTTTAGGAGTTTTGGTCTACTATGGTTTTAGGATTATTTCGGAAAAGCCTGATTACAGGAGGATTGATATACACTGTGTCGGCTTTGGAACATGATGGGGTAATTAGATGATAGAGAAGTATTATAGCGGGGTAATCGAGCAGATTTACAATCGCATAGGAAAAGAGACTCGAAATATCGTAATGGCGAATTATAGCAATGATTTTTCGATTGAAAATCTTGAGGTTATAAGACGTTATCAAAGCAATGAGGATAACGTCTTTTTTGCATACAGTGAGTTCTCTTACAATACGCTGGTCGGAGCTTATGAGCCATTTTTGGACATCATATGCAATATGCACAGGCGCTTTATAGGCGGAAGCTTTGATGATTTCCAGAAGGAGTGCGGTGTGTACTATCTGCACAGACAGGTGTTAAACAGCTATTATGAGACAGGTGAGTGCTTCAGAGAGGAGACAGTGCTGTTAAATGAGGTGGCATATGAGCAGAGACGCATGACGATGGCCATAGCTGACATGCTCAAGAAGCTTTCTGAGGTGAAGCCTTTGATGATTGTGATAAACAGATTCCAGATGGCGTCTAAGAGTTCAATTGAGACCATCAAGTATCTGATTGACAATCCATGCGCCAATATCGGTATCGTGTTAGGTGTCAATGCCATAGTCAAGGGTACTGACAGTACTGTTGAGGTGTGGGATCGTATAGTTGAGTCGCTTGAGGACAGGAGCGCCATATACTATATAGGCAGTGCCGGACCGCTTAAAAATAACGTAAAAACTACAAATGATGATGAGCTGTATATCACTATGAACTTTGAGCAGAGCATCCAGGAAGCATCAAATATCATGGAGTTTCTGGATTTTGAGCAGGCAAGGAGAGGCTGCCGCATTATAGAGCATAAGCTTAAGTTTGAGGATGCATGGATTGATGAGAAAAGCCTGCGCCGCTTTTATATGGTCTATGCAAGGACGTCTGTTTTACTTGGAGAGATGTCCAAAGCGATTGAGCTCACGAATGAATACAAGGCGCTGATACCGGAAAATGACAGTGAGCATTATCTTTCGCTGTATTATTTCATGAAGGGCACCTGCTATATGTATCAGGGCAAGCTTGAGAATGCCGGAAACAGTGCAAAGAGTGCCTATGACTATGCAGTTTTGGCAGAGGATGACACACTGATATTTAAGGCAGAGCTTTTGTCAGTCATGATAAAGATGTCAGGCTGGTACAATATATTCTTCTGTGTACAGGATATACCTGTCAGTGATGAAATTATAGAAAAGCTCATAAAGCACGGCTACAGGAATCATTTGGCACATATATATATTTACGCATACGACAATAGCCGGGATGTGGTGAAGCAGTCCTTTTATGATGAATCATTACTAAAGCATTTTACGAAGGGGCTTGAGCTTGCGAAGGAGATAGGAAATGAGCAGCTTGTGTATGATGCATATCAGAAGACTATTATGCTTGCCAGCACAAGCGGTCTCAATGAGATAGCCTTTTTATATGTTATCCGTACATACGAGTTCATGAAGGGGCACGGCAATATATATGTTGCGAGAGTGCTTACGTCTATAGGCTACAATTTAAGTGCCATGGGTAAAAATGAGCTGGTTGACAATTATTACAATGCTGCAATCAATATGTTATATTACCTGAAGATGCCGGAGGATATAGCTGAGGTGTATTATAACAAGTCTCTTAACTATATCATGCAGGGCAATTATAAGGAGGCTGTCCATGCACTTTTAGTTGCCATGAAGACTATTATAAAGCTTCATCTAAACAGCTTAAGAGTGTGCAACACGAGTAAGGTATATGCGCTTCTTGCGCTTGCATCTATATTTTCGGGTAACAGATTCAGCTGTGAGCGCTATCTGCTCAGCTGCAAGCAGTTTCTTAATTATGTCATCTACAGAGTAATTGACACCACAAGAACTGAGGCAGTCCATGACTATTCCAGATGCGATGATGAGATGTTCCTTTACTCCTTTGCATCAGCCATGCTCTTGTGGCACGATGGTGAAAAGGAAGAAGCCTTTTTACGTTTTGAGGATGCGGAGAGATATCTCGTTAATGCGGAGGGAAACGAATTTTTTGCATATTCGATATACAGGGAAAGCAGGATGAAGCTGTTTGAGCTGCTCGGCAAAAATGAGCTTATAGAGCATGAGAGAATACTTTTAGAGGCACACAATAAAAGGATGCATGAAATAGCAGAGGCAGCTCCGCTTGACATGTTAAAAAATATCAACCTAGAGTCACTGAGTGATGGCCATATCAATGAGCGGCAGATTAATATGCTTGTAAAGCAGCATGGGCTCGAAAAGGATTATCAGGGCTCAAAGCGTCAGATGGAGTTTATTTCCATATGGCAGACCATTATCGATGTCAATGACCAGAAGAAGGACACCATGATTGAAAATGCCATGAGCAATTTCATCAATCATTTCAGTCTTGACTGTGCGCTGATCATAGATCTGCACGCGAAGGAGCCACAGGTGCTTTATAATGATACGGGCTGTGATATGACAGATGAGGTTATAAAGGGCATATGTGATATCATGATAGACTATCCGGAGGGCATTGCCACATCAAAGATTGCAGAGGGCTTCTACGAGTATGAAAATGTCATCTCGTATTTCGGCGTGGATGATGTATGCTCATTTGTCGCAGTGCCTTTTATCAAGAATGATGCACTTTCAAGTGTACTCATAGCATATGTGCGCATGAAGGACAACTGGCATGGCTCAATCGAGCGATACATGCTCAATGAGGATGATCTGAGCATTTTCAAGCTGTTATTCAGAGAGCTTGAGTATTCCATTGCCCGTATTGAGGCAAATGAGAAGGCCAATGAGATGAACAAGAGGCTGAAGCAGGCAGCTGTCACTGACATGCTTACCGGTATCTATAACAGAGCAGGTATGTATCAGGAGATTGAAAAGCTTGAAAAGCGCATAAGTGTTACATCCGGTGGAATGGATGTGGGGCTTATGTTTATTGACCTGGACAACTTCAAGCATTATAATGATACGTATGGTCATGATGTGGGAGATTTGATACTTAAGGAGATGGCCTTTGTGTTCAAGGAAGTTGCTAAGGACAGAGGCTTTGTGAGCAGATATGGCGGTGATGAGTTCATCATAGTCATTGAGTCATGCGCCAGATACGAGCTTGAGAATATTGCAAAGGATATCTATGCGAGGATTGCAGAGGCGGATGGCTTCAGCAGCCAGATAAAGAAATATCTCAACCATGACGTTGAGTTTAATGAGGAGAAGAATATCACCTGCTCCATCGGCATTTCATATGAGAGAAATGTTACCAGTGAGAGTCAGATTACCGAGCTCATTAAAAAGGCGGACGATCTGATGTATACAGTAAAGACAGGCGAGAAAGGACACTATGCATTCTTTTAAATCAGATGAATTTAAGATAAGAGTACTGACAAAGGATGATGCGGAGGAGTACAATGCACTGCTTCGTTATGCTTTTCAGGTGACAGAGGCAGACCTTGCCGAGACAGGCTGGAAGGATGACGAAATCAAGCAGTCGAAGTTTCCGGTGCTTGAGAGAGCTGATGTGCTCGGCTGCTTCAATATCATTGACAAAAGAGAAGAGCTTGTGGCTCAGTTTGCGGTATATCCGCTCGATATGAATATATACGGCGAGCGCTACGAGGTGGGCTTTGTCACAAGTGTTTGCACGTATCCTGAGTATACCGGTCATGGCCTCATGAAAAAGCTCATGAGAAAGAGTCTTACGAGAATGCGCGACAGCAACAAGTCGTTTGCTCTTTTGTACCCATACTCCATACCTCTTTACAGAGGGCTTGGCTGGGAGATTATCTCAAACAAGATGACATATGTGATAAAGGACAGACAGATTCCCACAAAGCTTAAGGAGCCGGGCTATGTGCGCCGTGTGCAGTGGGATGACGAGCAGTTTAAGAAGCTTCATACTCACTTTGCCGCAAAGACGCATGGCTGTCTGTACAGAAACAATCTGGCTTGGGAGGAGTACTTCCGCTGGGATGAGGATGATACGATGGTCGCCATCTACTACAACGAGGATGATGAACCGTGCGGCTATATGGTATATCTTATCAGCTCCGATGTCATGCACATCAAGGAGCTCATCTACTTAAACCGTGAGGCGCAGCTTGGCCTGTGGGAATACATTCATGCGCATGATTCCATGATAGATGAGGTCAGAGGCAACAACTATTACAGCGAGCCTATCGCCTTTGAGCTCGACGACAGTGATATAAAGGAGACAATCAGACCATACGCCATGGGCAGAATCATCGACGTGGCGCAGTTTATTTCACAGTACAACTGTGACCCTGATGGTCCAAGCGGCTGCTTTAGCTTCGAGATAGAGGATGAGCTTCTGCCATGGAACAATGGCACATTCGTCATTGATTTTGAGAAAGGGCACTGTGCTCTCACCGACAAAAAGCCGCAGTATCACATTAGCATGTCTATTGGCACATTTACCACACTGCTTTTGGGATACAAGAGTGCGGAGAAGCTTTTGCAGATGGGCAAAATACAGACTACATATGATGCTGTTGCAAAGCTTGATGATATTTTATACCATGAGATACCATATGTATCTGACTATATATAATTAAAGGTAAAGGAAAATAATATGTCAAATTATGTGATTAGCTGCTGTTCAACAGCAGATCTTACCAAAGAGCATATGCTTGATAGGAATATTAAGTACGCGTGCTTTCACTATGAGCTCGACGGCAAAGAGTATATGGATGATCTGGGACAGTCCATGCCACTGCCGGATTTCTACAAGGCAATGGAAGCCGGTGCCATGACAAAGACCTCGCAGATCAATCAGGAGGAGTACATGGAGTACTTCAGGCAGTTCCTGGATGAGGGATATGATGTGCTTCACTGCGCACTAAGCTCCGGTATATCAGGTACAGTTAACTCGGCAAGGCTTGCAAAGGAGGCTTTGGAGGAGGAGTACCCTGACAGGAAGATATATGTGATTGATTCTCTGGCAGCATCGTCTGGCTTTGGACTTTTGATGGATAAGCTTGCTGACCTTAGGGATAGTGGCATGGATATTGATACACTGGCTAATTGGACCATGGAGCACAGACTTGAGGTGAATCACTGGTTCTTCTCATCAGACCTTACATTTTTTATCAGGGGAGGCCGTATCTCAAAGACCGCGGGCTTCGTGGGAAATGTGCTGAATATCTGCCCTTTCATGAATGTGAGCAATGAGGGAAAGCTTATTGTGCGTGAGAAAATCCGCACCAAAAAGAAGGCAATAAAGGAGATGCTTGTGAAGATGCAGGCACTCTGCAAGGATGGTGCCGATTATTCGGATAAGGTCTATATATCAAATTCTGCATGCTATGAGGATGCTAAAGCCGTAGCTGATCTGATTGAGGCTGCCTTCCCGAAGATGAAGGGCAAAGTAGAGATAAATGATATCGGTACGACTATAGGAAGCCACACCGGTCCGGGAACAGTTGCATTGTTTTTCTGGGGTAATAAGAGAGAGGATTAGCCGGATATTTTAGCCTAAATATCTGATTAGAATAATCAAAATCAATAAAGTTGATTATATTTTTATAAAAAATTAAATTACATCAACCAAAGTGATTAAATATAATCATTCCAATAACTGCGCTTATGTGTTACAATTATATCAGTTCAAACGAAAAGAGGTTTTAAGATGAAAGGATATGAAAAATACGAGCGCAGTTATTTTCTGCCTCCTGAATGCACTTATGACTGGGTTAAGAAGGATTATATAGATAAAGCACCACTGTGGTGTTCGGTTGATTTACGTGATGGCAACCAGGCTCTAATCGAGCCGATGAGTCTTGAGGAGAAGCTTGACTTCTTTAAGATGCTTGTAGATATAGGCTTTAAGGAAATCGAGGTAGGTTTCCCGGCAGCCTCTGAGACAGAGTTCAATTTCACGAGAGCTCTTATTGAGAGGGATATGATTCCTGATGATGTCACTATACATGTGCTGACACAGGCCAGAGAGCATATCATCAAGAAGACCTTCAAGGCACTTGAGGGAGCACCGAGAGCAGTTGTACATCTGTACAATTCCACATCTGTTGCACAGCGTGAGCAGGTGTTTAAGAAGTCAAAGGAAGAGATAAAGCAGCTTGCAGTTGACGGAGCTATTTTACTGAGAGACCTTGCAGCAGAGACTGACGGTAATTTCCGTTTCCAGTATTCACCGGAGAGCTTTTCGGGCACTGAGGTGGATTATGCGGTTGATGTGTGCAACGCAGTGCTTGATGTATGGCAGCCAAAGGCTGATAATAAGGCCATCATCAATATCCCTACCACAGTAGAGAATGCTATGCCACATGTTTTTGCCACACAGATAGAGTATATCAACAAGCACCTCAAGTACAGAGACGGAGTAGTGCTTTGCTTACATCCTCATAATGACAGAGGCTGCGGTGTTGCCACATCAGAGCTTGGTGTGCTTGCAGGAGCTGAGGAGATAGAGGGTACGCTGTTTGGAAACGGTGAGAGAACAGGAAATGTAGATATCGTGACACTTGCCATGAATCTTTACTCACACGGAGTGGATCCACAGCTTGATTTTTCAAATCTGCCTGAGATCAGGGAGAAGTATGAGACATTTACCAGAATGAAGGTAGGCGAGAGACAGCCATATGCGGGAGACCTTGTTTTTTCTGCTTTTTCAGGCTCACATCAGGATGCTATCTCAAAGGGCATGGCATGGAGAGAGGAAAAGAAGCTTGATAAGTGGACGGTTCCATATCTGCCTATAGATCCAAAGGATGTCGGCAGGACATACGAGGCTGATGTTATCCGTATCAACAGCCAGTCAGGAAAGGGCGGAGTGGCATATATCCTTAAGCAGAGCTTCGGTATCAATGTGCCACAGCAGATGAGAGAGCAGGTCGGATACATGGTCAAGCAGGTATCGGACGAGGAGCACAAGGAGCTTTCACCTGAGTGGGTACACAGTATCTTTACAGACAATTATGTGGATTTTCATCCATATTTCACTATACCGGAGTGCCACTTTAAGCAGGTAAACGGCATTTTCGCAGAGGCGGTTATTTTACACAATGACAGCACCAGAAAGGTAGATGCTAATGGAAACGGCCGTCTCGATGCAGTCAGCAATATAATTAAGCAGTATTTTGACATCAGCTTTGAGCTCACTGTATACGAGGAGCATTCGCTTTCACACGGATCTTCATCAAAGGCTATGGCGTATGTGGGTATCACAGTTGACGGCAGTATGTTCTGGGGTGCAGGTGTGGATGAGGATATCATCAAGGCATCAATCGGAGCGCTTGTTGTTGCGGTAAATCATTACCTTGCCACCAAGGCTGACAGTCACGTGAAGGATGAGCGCTATATTGCCATGCTCAACTTCATCCAGGCCAACTACAAGACAGTATCGCTTGCAGACATGGCTGCACAGTTTAACCTGACAGAGCCGTATATCTCCAAGTACATAAAGGAGAAGTCAGGCAAGACTTTCGGGGAGCTGGTCACCAATGCCAAGATGAAGAAGGCACGTACACTGCTGAGAAACAGCATCACAACTGTTGAGAATATCGCAATCGAGGCAGGATATCAGAACGTGGAGCATTTTAACAGACAGTTCAAGAAGTTGTATGGAATGACACCGCTTGAGTACAGAAATTCAAGCACAAAATAAGCGGATACAGCATTTTAATATAACCGGATCAATATGCTAAATGACAATTCATTCAGCTGTATTGGTCCGGTTTGTTTTTTAGTATTGCACTTTTTATGTAAAAATCTGCATTAAAATTGTATAAAAATGGGAACAATGGGCTATTGATTGTATTTTATCAAGTAATTTGTTGTTTTTACAACGGATTATATGTACAATGCGGGTATAATATAAATAAAAGATAATTATTCAGAACAACTGATAACAAAGCAGATATTGAGAATTTGTGTTTGGGATGAATAGTTATAATAAAAAGCAACTATTTGAATTATAGTTTAAGAAAGAGAGGAACGTACATGAGCAATAAAACTAGCGCAGTTGTTAAGACAAACCCAAGAAAGGCTGTCATGATCGGATGTGGATTCGTTGGTTCGGCATCAGTTTTTGCACTTATGCAGAGCGGTCTTTTTTCTGAGATAGTTCTCATTGACGCTGATAAGGACAAGGCTGAGGGAGAGGCGATGGATATAAGCCACGGTATTCCTTTTGCCAGACCTATGAAGATATATGCAGGTGGTTATGATGATGTGGCAGATGCTGCTATCATTGTTGTTTCTGCAGGTGCAGGCCAAAAGCCGGGCGAGACAAGACTTGATCTGGTAAATAAAAATGTTGCAATCTTCAAGAGCATCATTCCGGAGATTGCAAAGAGAGATTTCGGTGGAATCTTACTTATCGTTGCAAACCCTGTAGATATTTTAACACAGGTGGCACAGAAGCTTTCAGGACTTCCTGAGGAGCGTGTCATCGGTTCAGGTACCGTGCTTGACAGTGCAAGACTTAAGTACGCGCTTGGAGAGCACCTTGAGGTGGACAGCCGAAGCGTACATGCATTTATAGTAGGTGAACATGGAGACAGTGAGGTGGTTGCATGGTCATCAGCCAATGTTTCCGGAGTGGAGCTTCACAAGATGTGCGAGATGAGAGGTCACTACAAGCATAAGGAGAATACAGAGGAAATCGCTGCAAACGTAAAGAACAGTGCTTATGAGATAATCAATCGAAAGCATGCGACATATTATGGTATCGCTATGTCGGTCAGACGTATCTGCGAGGTAATCATGCGTGATGAGAAGTCTATTCTTCCTGTTTCACACATGATGCACGGACAGTATGGCATCGACGGTGTGGTTCTCTCAATGCCTGCAATCGTTGGAGCAGACGGAGTGGAGAGCGATATCCCAATCGAGTTAAGCGGTGAGGAAGCTTTAAAGCTCAAGGAGTCTGCTGATGCACTTAAGAGCATACTTGACGGGCTTGAGCTGTAAATATCAGGCTCTTAATATTAATTTTGTAATATTAAACTTATATAAAATACTATAAATTCAGTAGGGTTTGGGGTATAATGATAACTGTCGGGCTGCATATATTATGTGCTCGGCGGTTATTTGATTTTATGGCAGATAATTATTTAGAATTACCGGGAAAAAGGAGTATATATAATGAGCGAAAGAAAACAAATCCATCAGGAGTTTCTGACAGGCGAAAGAGCCCTGTTTGCAAGCAACGACCTGGATATATATGATACAATTTTTGATGACGGAGAGTCACCTCTTAAGGAGAGCCATGGCATTAGCCTGACAGGCTGTTTTTTTAGATGGAAATATCCGCTATGGTACTGTAGTGACATAGCTGTAAAGGACTGTACATGGTTTGACATGGCGCGTGCGGGTGTCTGGTATACAGACAATATCTCTGTTACTGATTCAATAGTTGAGGCACCTAAGAACTTCAGGCGATGCAATAACCTAAAGCTTAAAAATGTGACATTTCCAAATGCCCAGGAGACCCTCTGGAGCTGTGATCATGTCGATATCGAGAATGTCTCGGCAAAGGGAGATTATTTTGGCATGAATACAAATAATCTTATCATGAAGAATTTCCAGCTGGTCGGCAACTATTCGTTTGACGGCTCAAGAAATGTAGAGGTGCACGATTCAAAGCTTATCTCAAAGGATGCCTTCTGGAATACGGAAAATGTCACAGTCTATGATTCATTTATTACAGGTGAATACCTTGGCTGGAACGCAAAGAATCTGACACTTATAAACTGCACAATCGAGAGCTTGCAGGGGCTTTGCTACATCGACAACCTTGTTATGAAAAACTGTAAGCTCATAAACACTACATTGGCATTTGAGTATTCTTCGGTAGATGCAGAGATTTGCAGTAAGGTGGACAGTGTTTTAAATCCGACAAGCGGAGTGATAAGGGCAAAGGAGATTGGCACACTGACTATCGAAAAGGACAGAGTTGACCCATCAAAGACTAAGATAATATGTGAGGGAAAATAATCTATGTATGATTTTGACACCGTTGTAGACAGAAGAAATACAGGCTCACTAAAGTGGGATGTGGCAGAAAATGAGCTCCCGATGTGGGTAGCAGATATGGATTTTAAGACAGCACCCCAGATAATAGATGCAATATCAGAGCGTGTTTCTCACGGAGTGTTTGGCTATTCCATCATTCCGGATGAGTGGAATGATGCGTATATTTCGTGGTGGGACAGACGCCATGGGCTTAAAATCGAAAGAGACAGCCTGATTTTTTGCACAGGGGTCGTACCGGCCATATCATCTACAGTTCGAAAGCTCACAACACCCGGTGAGAATGTGCTTATCATGACGCCGGTATACAATATATTTTTTAATTCCATATTTAATAACGGCGTAAATGTGCAGGAAAGCCCGCTTGGATACGAAAACGGCAGATATTTTGTGGACTATGACAGGTTGGAGCATGACCTTTCCAATCCACAGACCTCGCTTATGATATTTTGCAACCCTCACAATCCGTGCGGTATCATCTGGACAAAGGATGAGCTTGCGAAAATAGGTGCACTCTGCAGGAAGTACAATGTGACGGTCATATCAGACGAGATACACTGCGACATCACAGCACCGGGAAAATCATACGTGCCGTTTGCGGCAGCATCAGAGGACTGCGCCGATATAAGCATCACCTGTATTGCTCCGACCAAGTGCTTTAATATGGCAGGCTTACAGACTGCGGCAGTGATGGTGCCAAATAAATTTTTGCGCCACAAAGTATGGCGCGCATTAAATACAGATGAGGTGGCGGAGCCAAACGCATTTGCCATCACGGCAGCAGTTGCGGCATTCACAAAGGGTGAGCCGTGGCTTGAGGAGCTCAGAAAATATCTCTGGGAAAACCGCAAAACAGTCTGCAGCTTCATGGCAGAAAACCTGCCGCAGATACATATAGTGGATGCCGATGCGACATACCTCATGTGGCTTGACTGCAGTGCACTCACAGATGATTCTGTGGCATTTACGCAGATGATTCGCGAAAAGACAGGCCTTTATCTGTCGGAGGGGGCTGAGTTTGGAGGCAATGGCCGCTACTTTGTGAGATTGAATATCGCATGCCCCGGTTCAGTGCTTAAGGAAGGACTTGACAGGCTAAAGAGAGCCCTCGCATAAGCTAAATAGTTACCTTTTTTATTAAATAAATAAGACCGGTGATCGGCCGGTCTTATCTGGTATAATTAAACATTTATGGCATACAAGATTTAGAAATATATCATGCATACGTTTGTTTTCTGATTCGATAGTTAGTATACACTAACATAAATTAGAAGTCAATAACAAATATGGGATTTTGATATTTTTTTGGATTTTTATAAATCACGTACAAATCAAAAGAAAAGTTTTGCAAACAATAAAATGTATGTTATAATAATATAACTGAATTAAAACGAACGAAAATAAACTCACGGGGGTATTCGAAATGCGAAACAATGAATCATCAGAAAACTATTTAGAGACCATACTTATTCTCAGCAAGAAGCTTCCTGTGGTACGCTCAGTTGATATAGCAAATGAGCTTGGATTTAAGAAATCCAGCGTGAGTATAGCCATGAAAAACCTTAGAGAGAAGAACAATATCACAGTTAGTGATGCAGGATTTATCACACTCACAGAGTCAGGAAGACAGATAGCAGAGATGATATACGAAAGACATGAGCTTTTGTCAGAGTGTCTTGAGAAGCTTGGTGTTGATAAGGAGATTGCAGCAGAGGACGCATGCCGTATAGAGCATGTCATCAGTCCTGAGAGCTTTGAAGCAATCAAGAAGCATATACATAAGAGCTGATATATGAAACCAGTACCGCATGGTACTGGTTTTTTAGTGTATCGTTTTTCTTGTATATATGATAAAAATCATCTATAATAGTGAAGCTGTAATCGGCGACATAAAATCTGAAAGGGGAAAAGATGAAACAGATATTAAAATATTTGAAGGAGTACAAAAAGGAATGCATCTGTGCTCCGTTATTTAAGCTGCTGGAAGCATCCTTTGAGCTTATAGTACCGCTTGTCATGGCGGCAATCATTGATAACGGAATTACGGCTTCGGACAAGCCATATATATGGAAGATGGGAGGTGTGCTGGTGCTGCTTGCGGCAGTTGGTTTGGCAAGTTCGGTCACAGCACAGTATTTTGCGGCAAAGGCGGCAGTCGGTTTTTCCACAAAGCTTCGCCATATATTGTTTGAAAAGATAGAGTCACTGTCATTCTCAAAGATGGATACAGTGGGCACATCGACACTTATCACGAGGATGACAAGCGATATAAACCAGGTGCAGTCAGGAGTCAATCTGGTGCTTCGACTCTTCCTTCGCTCGCCATTTATTGTATTCGGAGCTATGGCGATGGCTTTTACAGTAAATGTAAGAGCGGCAATGGTTTTTGTAGTTACTATACCTCTGCTTTCAATAGTGGTATTCTCAGTTATGGCTGCAAGCCTTCCGCTTTACAAAAAGGTGCAGAGCTCTCTTGACACAGTGCTTTCGCACACCAGGGAGAACTTAGAGGGAACCAGGGTTATAAGAGCTTTCAATAAGCAAAATGATGAGATTGACAGCTTCAACAGGGACAACGAGCTTTTAACCAATATGCAGCAGGTTGTAGGACGAATCTCAGCACTCACCAATCCGCTGACATTTATCATTATAAATATCGCAACAATCGCAGTTATCGTATCAGGCGGCAAGCAGGTATATGCAGGAATCCTCACACAGGGTGAGGTTGTGGCACTTGTAAACTACATGTCACAGATACTTGTCGAGCTGATAAAGCTTGCAAACCTTATTGTACAGGTGACAAAGGCAGTGGCATGCGGCAACCGTATAGCGGATGTGCTTGCCATACCCTCAAAGCTTCCTGAGAAAAATCCTAAGCTCATTGATGCAAAGGAAGGGGCAGCTGAGGTTGAGTTTGACCATGTCTGCATGACCTATGATGGAGCAGCCGATGAGACACTCACAGATATAAGCTTTACAGTGCAAAAAGGGCAGACAATCGGAATTATTGGTGGTACAGGTTCAGGAAAATCAAGCCTTGTAAACCTTATCCCGAGGTTTTATGATGCCACAAAGGGTACTATAAGGATTCAGGGAAATGATATAAATGACTACGATGCAGTGCAGCTTCGAGACAAAATCGGTGTTGTAATGCAAAAGGCAGTGCTTTTTGCAGGAACGATAGCCGACAACCTGCGCTGGGGCAAAAATGATGCCACAGAGGAGGAAATGTGGAAGGCACTCGATATAGCACAGGCGACAGAGGTTGTAAAGGGCAAAGAGGGAGGCCTTGACTACATGATAGAGCAGGGCGGCAAGAACTTATCAGGCGGTCAGAAGCAGCGTCTTACAATTGCCAGGGCGGTTGTAAAGGATCCTGACATACTGATACTAGACGACAGTGCATCGGCGCTTGATTTTGCTACAGATGCGAGTCTTCGCGCGGCATTAAAGGGCATGCATGGTGACAAGACAATATTTATCGTGTCACAGCGTACCTCATCTATCCAGTTTGCGGACAATATCATAGTGCTTGACGACGGACAGATGGTTGGCTTTGGACCGCATGAAAAGCTGCTTGAGACATGCGAGACCTACAAAGAGATATATGATTCACAGTTTAAAAAAGAGTCGGATATGATCAAACAAAAGGAGGTGTAGAGAATGGCTACGGATAATGCGAAGATGAATAAAGCAGGCACAATGCGCAAGGTACTAAGCTACATGAAAAGATATATCCCTTTGCTTGTGATTTCCCTTGCCCTGTCTGTTGTTACAGTGGCGCTTACGCTTTATTTTCCAATCCTTACAGGACGTGCAATTGATTTGATTGTAGGAAAAGGAAAGGTTGATTTTTCGGCTATGACAGCCATCCTCACAAGGGCAGCAATAATAGTAGTCATAGCGGCAGCAGCCCAGTGGCTTACAAATATCTGCAACAACAGGATGACCTACAACATAGTGAGGGACATAAGACGTGATGCATTTTTAAATATTGAGAAAATGCCGCTGTCCTATATTGACAGCCACTCACACGGTGATATGGTCAGCCGTATCATCGCCGATGTAGATACATTTTCAGAGGGCCTTCTGATGGGCTTTACACAGCTCTTTACAGGAATTGCAACAATAGCAGGCACACTTATTTTCATGCTCACGATAGATGTGAAGATATCATGCATTGTAGTGCTCATCACACCTTTGTCGCTTTTTGTGGCAAGCTTTATCACTAAAAAGACATATTCCATGTTCCAGCTGCAGACAAGCACAAGAGGAGAGCAGACAGCACTCATTGACGAGATAGTGGGAAATGAAAAGGTAGTACAGGCCTTCAACCATGAGGATGAGGCTCTTGAGCAGTTTGACGAGATAAATGACAGATTACAGAAATGCTCACTGAGGGCAACATTTTTCTCAAGTCTTACAAATCCGAGTACACGTTTTGTGAACAGTCTCGTGTATGCCGGAGTCGGAATCTTTGGCGCTATGAGTGCACTCACCGGCGGAATCACAGTTGGACAGCTTTCATGCTTCTTATCATATGCCAACCAGTACACCAAGCCGTTCAACGAGATATCAGGTGTCATCACAGAGCTTCAGAACGCACTTGCCTGTGCTGCGCGTATTTTTGAGCTTATTGAAGAGGAAAAGGAGATACCGGATGCTTCGGATGCGGTAACACTTGGTGAGGCAGACGGACGCGTGGACATCGAGGACGTTTATTTCTCATATGTGCCGGATAAAAAGCTTATCGAGGATTTCAATCTCCATGTAAAGCCGGGACAGCGAGTGGCTATCGTAGGACCGACAGGCTGTGGAAAGACGACAATTATCAATCTGCTTATGAGGTTTTACGATGTAAACAGTGGAACAATTAAGGTAAGCGGACACGATATCAGAAAAATCACACGAGAGAGTCTTCGTGACAACTATGGTATGGTGCTTCAGGAGACATGGCTCAAGAAGGGTACAATCCGTGACAATATCATAATGGGAAAGCCTGATGCCACAGATGAGGAAATCATTGCAGCAGCAAAGGCATCCCATGCCCACAGCTTTATCAGACGTCTGCCGAAGGGCTATGACACTGAAATCGGTGAGGACGGTGGCAGCCTGTCACAGGGACAGAAGCAGCTATTATGCATCACAAGAGTCATGCTCTGCTTACCGCCTATGCTGATATTGGATGAGGCTACATCATCGATTGATACACGTACAGAGATTAAGATTCAAAAAGCGTTCCTTACCATGATGAAGGGCAGAACCAGTTTTATAGTGGCTCATCGTCTGTCTACCATCAGGGAAGCGGATATTATCCTTGTTATGAAAGATGGAAAGATTATAGAGCAGGGCAATCATGAGAGTCTGCTTGCAGCCAATGGATTTTATGCAAATCTCTACAATAGCCAGTTTGCATAGCATAGGGCTTCTATGCCCGACAAAACCGTCGAAACGCGCCGTCCATGGCGCGGTTCTCCTTGAGCTCCCATCCGTGGGAGCTCATTTTTATGTATCGTGTGCATAATTCTACAGTATCTAGGCAGCTACGCTATGCGCTTACGAAAGAGCGCCTATGCTGTATGGCAGTCACTCCGGCGACTTACGCCCCTTACGCTGTGGCTGAAATGGGGGAGGATGTATGCGCTCCCGCGGTATGTGGGGCTGGTGTCTGGTATGCTGTGGGAAGATACAATATAAGGGAAAGTATAATTGGAAATTTATTTGTAATATACTTAGTATTTTGAGGGAAGGCGACCGGCGCACGGGGAATTTGCCCCC
>OLQU01000290.1_pt1 | contig 45381 bp, 42 predicted proteins | sample 1672271 | NCBI WGS metagenome assembly OLQU01 (sample SAMEA3136666, study PRJEB25190) | human gut metagenome | biome: human gut; feature: human-associated habitat; material: faeces | place: Austria | collected 2013 | reverse complement strand
TAAGCCAGAACAACAGATGCCCACCAGCTTATGGCGAAAACCATAGGTCGGTGGGCATCGTGTTCTTTATAGGGGCTTAATCTTCCAGTCTGCCGTGGTCACAGCCAAGCGACAGATAACGTTCCATCCTTCCACCCAGCACAAGCTGAGCGTACTCCAAGGGCTTGTTATAGAGCAGCCAGTCCAGCTCTGCCCGTTGTGCAGGGGTGTTGCCGTACTCGTCCTCCACGGCGATGCAGTCGATGGCAAGAGTGGTGCCATCCTCGAACCGGGCTTCCACCCGGTTGGTGTCCATATTGAAGCGGCAGGAAAGCAGTTTGTTCATGGTGAACCTCATTTCTATATCAAACGGTGTCTGTTCGGATGTCCTAAACCCTGCCATAGAACCGATGTGTCATGTAAGATTGTTGTTTGGATAAAACTGGGAATTTTTGTGCTGCTGATGCCTCAAAAATCCAGCAGGAAAGTCGCTCATTTTGAGACCATCTTGTCGGGCTGATTTTGGCTCTGCACACTTTTGCACATCTCCTGCACACTTTACAAAAAAGCCATGAACTCTTTGCATCGCTTGCACAGCGTGTATTTCGCTGCACAAAAAAGAGAATTTTACGCGAAGAGCACCCGCGTCAGCTCGCGGCGTTCCTCTGCGTCCATCTGCCGGATGGCTTCAAGGATCATTTTACCCGTGATTTTTGTTGCCACCGGCGTTTTGTTTTCCGGGGGTTCCTGCGGCTTTGCACCGGCCACATCCTGCGTGTAGAAGTCGGCTTCGATCTTCTCGGTCAACTCCAACCGGGGTTTGTCTTGCGTGTGGGCGTAGGTGTCCATCAGGACGGTGGCGGTTGCATGGCCAGTGTTGCCCTGCACCGACTTGAAGTCACCGCCAGATTGTAGCAGCTGGTAGGTGGCACTGGAGTGGCGCAGACCGTGGAACACGATATGGGGGAACTCCGGGTGTGCATTCCAGATCATAAAGTCTGCTTTGTTCCGATGTAATCTGAAGATGAAGCGGCATATTTGACAGCATTTCTAAATTCTCGTATGGTATCTGATGCCATTAGTGCCTACGCCTCAGCATTAAGCCTTGGAACAAGTGTTACAGATTACCTTATCGCAGAGACGCAGGACAGGCGTCTGTGCAACAGCCCCTTTTTTCATTTTGGCACAACATAAAGACTGGCTGCATATCAGTATGATAATTGTGACCGGTAGCTTTTTGAGTTACGTGCAGCGGATAAAATTCCAAACGTGCATCAATTGTCTATGGCAGTTGCACGAATTGGCCATGAAATGAAGAAAAAAGAGTATTCTCTAGAGACGGAGTTTAGAGTCGGAATCCCCGTCTAAACAGCATCTGAATCTCTGAAATTTGTTTTTTCTGATTTTACCCACATCTGAAACGGCAGTTCCGCGTGTGAACTCGACTTTTTGCGAAGATTCTTAAAATATTGTGGATGTAGAAAAAGCAATGTAAATATTCAACAAAAGTACCCATGCTGTAATTGTTACAAACGGAGAAATTGGAGTGTTAACCGGAGAAAGTGGTGTATCATTGTTGACATGTGTACAAAATCGTTGTATCCTTTGACCCAAGGCAGGGGGTTATAGGCTTCTTTGCCAAAGCTTCCGTCCAATCGACGGAAATCGAAATGAGAGGAGGGCAGTACAATGGTTATCAAGATTATGACCTTTTACATTAAATTGACGCTCTCCGTTCCATCCAGATAGGGATACTCCGCCATTCTTGGAGGCAGGAGTGTTTTTTCAAGGAAACGAAGGGCTGACAGCAAAAGCTGCAGCCCTTTTCTTTTGCTCCGGCATGGCAGTGCCGGGCAGAAATCCTCTTTGGAAAAACAACACGAAAGGAGATTGAATCCAAGAAAAAAGCAGCCAAAAGTCTGGCAGGACTTCTGGCTGCAGTATCGCACGTGTTCTCTCTACAAAAACAGGTGCACGCATATCCAAAACAGATGCTTTGAATATTAATAGATATTCTAAATGATTTTTTATAAGAAGTCAAGAGTTTTTCTCTTACATCGATAAAAATCGATAAAAAATCGCAGGTGTTTCTGGTTTGGCTGTGTTTTTGCACCCCCAAATTAAGGAGCTGCTGTATGTCTACGATCCGTTCGTTCGTTTCGTTGTTCTTTCGACCGATTTTCGCTCTTTGTGTGCTCTTTCTGAATATTGCCTGTATCTTCGTATCGGCGTACATGGAAATCCAGGTATTCAAGGGGATTCTTTTGTCGGGTGAAAATGCCGGACAGTCCCTTCTGGTTCCGGCCATTGTTGTCGGGGCTTTTGAGTCCTCCAAGATTTTTCTCGCCTTTCTTCGGCACCGTGGGAGTACCTTGATTTCGGTCAAACTCCAGCGTTTTGCGTATATCTTTTTTGTGACGGTCTCGTTTATCTGTACTTTGATCTTTACGGCAAACAGTCTGTTTGCCAGTCAGCAGACGGATGCAGACCGCGCAGCGTTGCAGTTCAAGTTGACAGAGCTGGACAGCCAGCTCGAACAGGCCGAACTGGAAGCATTCGATCCTAAGCAGAACGCATTTCTGGAAACCTATTATCAGAAATATGATGAGGCACTGGATGCAGCTGTGCAGCATGTTGGGCGCTGGGATGAATCGACCTATAACAAACGGGTAGATGATGCCCTAGATGAACTGAACGGAAAAATTGCCGAGCAGAAAGCTGAGTTTGAGAACGAACATGTACAGCGTGTGGTGCGGCTGAAAAACCAGCGCAGTCAGGTGCAAGCGCAGCTGGACTACACAGACATGGACAGTCTGAAGCAGAAAAACAACATGACGCTGGACAAGTTCCTTTCTTTTCTGGCACTCCTTCTCAGTGGTTCCAGCTATTCGCAGCGGACCTATTTGGCTGTCGGCATCTGCATGGCGCTGGTGGTCAGTGTAGGCTCGGAGATGGGTATTTACATCACAGCACGTTTGATGGGGGCTGACAACCAGGAAATGAACCAGATCTTCCATGCAGCTGATAACCAGAATTATGGTCGTTTGCACAGCTGGCTGATGGCTACTTTGTGCGACGGCGGATCGGTATGGCTGTTTCTGATGGTGTTGCAGCTGTTCTGCATTGATCTGAACATTGACTTGGCACGCGTGATGGCAGCTCTGGCCATTGCTCCGGTTCTTGTCCACACGGACAACGCTGCCGCAGCACAGCCTGAGCATTCTTTCAAGCTGTTCAAGGGCAAGCTCACACTCCCGCACATCAGCCATCAGACAAACTTGACCGTGCTGGTGTCGCTGGCTTTGTACTGTGCGATTGGTTTTGTTAAGCACGGGGTAGACCCCAGCGCGGCTAGCATCCCGGAAGCTGCTGCGATTCTCGTGGGAGCACTCGGCAGCCGCTGGGTAGCTGTTCAGTAAGCCAAAGTCTGAGCTTTCCTGCTTCCGGCATCTTTGCAGTCATAGCGATTGAGCTGAATGGAAAATGTTGTGATTGTGCTACAAATTTTTAGGAGATTTATGTGCAGATGCACAAACTTTTGGAAATTTATGGACGAACGAAATAAATTGAGATTAAATTGCATTATTCCAATAAAGGAGAACCATCACTATGGAATACAAACGTTTTGGCAATAAGATCATTGTACGCATCGACAAGGACGAGGAGATCCTTGAACAGGTCAGGGAGCTTGCCCTGAAAGAAAATATCCGCCTTGCCGCCGTGCAGGCGCTGGGTGCCACCAACAGCTTTACGGTGGGCGTGTACAATGTGGCAGAGAAGCAATACTACGCCAACACCTTCAGCGGCAGCTTTGAGATCGTGTCCCTGACTGGCACCATCAACACCATGAACGGCGAATTTTATACCCACCTGCACATGAGCGCCGGGAACGACAAGGGCGAGGTGTTCGGCGGGCATCTGAACCGGGCGGTGGTCAGCGCCACCTGTGAGATGGTGGTGGACGTTCTGGACGGCACGGTAGACCGCCGGTACGACCCCGTTACCGGACTGAACCTGTTCAAGTTCTGAGCTTTGCCGTAAAACGAGCCAAGGCCGCTGCGCGATGTCTGCGCAGCGGCCTTTTGTTTATAGCTCTTCCTGCCGGGTATAGGGCGCCATGCCGTGGTCGGCAGGGTCGTAGTATTCCAGCACGGTTATATAGTTTTCCATAAAGTGGCACATCACGGTCTTTAAAATGCCGCTCAGCTGCCCTTTTACAGTGATGGTGGACAGAACAAAGGTTGCCACCAGCTGTACGGTATCCGGCTGCAATTCAAAGCACAGGCCGACCGCCAGCATGGGGATGACGACCTGCTGTGCCCGCAGCGGCACTGCGCTGCCCAGCTTTTCCAGCACCGGACGGCTCAGTGCCGAGGCTGCCTGTACGCAGCGCTCCACCTTTTCCTGCGGGAAGCTGCGCATCAGTTCCATGCTGCGCAGCTGCGCCACTACGGCGGCATCTATTACAGACGGCTTGGGAACGTGACAAAGCCTGACTACCCGGCAAACGATGTGTACTCCCCTGCTGACAACCCGGATTTTTCGGCAAAGATCGTGGCGGGCGCAACCGAAAACGACATTGACCTGCTGGAAGTGTACCGCCTGAAAGAGAAGCTGCGGATTCGGGATGCAGGCTCTACCCTGCCGGACTTGGCAGATACCACCTTTCTGGACAACCTGAACCTGATCCGAATGGACAAGGACGAAGTGCGTGTAACGGTGGCAGGGCTGCTGTTTGTGGGCAAGGCAGCTTCCATTGCCCGGTTGCTGCCACAGGCAGAGGTGATCTACCTCCATTACAGCGACGAAGCGCAGACGGAATACGACAACCGCATGGATATGCAGGAGCCGGTGATCTCGATTCTGGATAAGCTGACCGAGCGCATCCGCACCTATAACCGTCTGACCAATGTGCAGGTGGGGCTGTTCCGGCTGGAGGTGTACGATTTCTCCGAAGCGGTTTTTCAGGAGGCGTTGCTGAATGCGCTGGCGCACCGCTCCTATGAGGACATGGCACCGGTCTACGTCAAGCACTACCCCACAAAGATCGTGATTGAGAACCCCGGCGGCTTTCCGGGGGACATCAACGAAAGCAACATCATCACCCACCAGTCCATTCCCCGGAATAAGCTGATTGCCATGACCCTTCAGCACCTGAAGTATGTGCAGCGTTCCGGGCAGGGTGTGGACATTATGTTCCAGAGTATGCTCACCGAGGGCAAGCCCTACCCGGAGTATGCCAGCACGCCCAACTCCGTCCGGCTGACCCTTCGCAGCACGATGGAGAATCAGAACTTCGTGCGTTTCATCGCAGAGACGCAGGATAAGCGGTCCAAGATGTTCACACTGTCGGAGCTGATGATTCTGCACTATCTCCGGGAGCACCAGAAAATCACCCTGAAGCAGGCGGCAAAGACGATTCAGGAAACCGATGACAACGCCCACAAGGTTCTGAACGCTCTCCGGGACGAAGGGCTTCTGGAACTCAACGGCAAGACCTATACGCTGTCCCTCAAGGTCTACGAAACGGTGAAAACCGATGTGGCCTATGTGCAGGATAAGACGGTCAGCCAGATTCAGGCAAAGGATCGGATTCTTGAATATCTGAAGCATAAGCCGTCGATTACGAATCAGAAAGCTCAAGAACTGTGTGGGTTTAATAAGAATCAAACCTATTATATCCTGCATCAGATGTGCAAGGACGGTATCTTGCAGCCTGATGGCGTAGGCCGAGGGACAAAGTATAAAATTGTTAAGTGAAAATTTGCGCTGACTTTTACGCTGAAAGTTTGATTTGCGCTGAATTTACGCTGACTTTCCGAGATTTACGCTGAAAATACGCTGACTTGGCATGGTTTGCGCTGAATTTACGCTGAGAAACGCGCGTCGCGCGATTAGCATTTTTGCCGCGCGTTTTCTGTGGCTCAATCTTCCAGCCTGCTGTGGTCGCAGCCGAGAGAAAGATAACGCTCCATCTCCCCTCTCAGCACCATCTGGGCGTACTCCAAGGGCTTGTTGTAGAGCAGCCAGTCCAGCTCCGCCCGCTGTGCCGGGGTGTTGCCGTACTCATCCTCGACGGCGATGCAGTCGATGGCAAGAGTGGTGCCATCTGCGAACCGGGCTTCCACCCGGTTGGCGTCCATGTTGTAGCGGCAGGAAAGCAGTTTGTTCATGGTGAACCTAATTTCTATATCAAACGGTGTCTGTTCGGATGTCCTAAACCCTGCCATAGAACCGATGTGTCATGTAAGATTGTTGTTTGGATAAAACTGGAAGATTTTGCACAATAAATACCGTTGAAATCCAGCTTTTGGGGCTGTGCGAAACAGCCTGTTTTGCCGGGCTGATTTTGGCGCTGCACACTTTTGCACATTTTCTGCACATTGCAAGGATGGATAACAGGTGCAAAGACGTGCAAGCAATGCAAAGAATGCAACAGAATAACAACGGCAAAATAACGCTGATTCGATTAAAATGACGTTCTGTCGTCAAATGATGAAATGGACAAAATGTGCTATTCGGTTCCTACGAATCAGTAGGCCGGGGGTTCGAGTCCCTTCCATCGCACCAAGAAAAACCAGTACACATTGTGTACTGGTTTTTCTTTTTTGTTTGCGCGATGGAAGGGGCTCGAACAGGGCGGCGGCGCATAGCGCCGCAAGCAATCAGCCCAGTGGGCTGTTGCTTAGCCCGCGGGTTCCAACGCGTAGGAATGTCTACTGTGGAAGCTGTGAATCGAAAGATTTCATGGCTTTTTTGTTTTGTAAGCCATGAGTGCACGGTTTTTGCACGGTCGGTGTTATCCATGTCCGATGATGTAGGGCGCTGTATTGCATTGCAATCAGTGCCCTTTTTTGCATCAGGTGAGCAGGGCTAAGCGGAGCTTTGCCTTCATTTCCGGGTCGGCATCCTTCAGCAATTCCAAAAGAGCCGTCATGGAGGCTGATCATTTGCCCTGCGTCTTATAGGAGAAACGCTGCTGCGGTGGCGGGATCTCCTGCACGGAGCGGAGCTGCTTAAATGAAAAACAGACCAAACCTATTTGTATCGGTTTGGTCTGTTTTGTCATAAATTCAGAACGGAGAAAGATTCTGAAAAAGTGGGATCTGTCGGTAAAGATGAAAATCAGAAAGGGAGAAATCTGCCGCAGAGACGTCCTGACGGATAGAACTGCCGGTATAGCCCAGCACGGTACAGCCGGCGGCTTTTCCGGCACGGATGCCGGTGGGAGAGTCCTCGATGACCAGACAATCGCCGGGGGCGAGCCCCAGAAGCTGCGCTGCCCGCAGATAAGGTTCCGGATCGGGCTTGCGCCGGGTGACCATGTCGCCACAGACCACCACATCGAACTGTGAGACCAGATGCAGACGGTCGAGCGCGGTCAGGATGAGCTGTGACCGGGTAGAGGAGACTATGCCGGTGCGAATGCCCTGTGCGCGAAGCGCAGAGAGAAACTCCCGCAGACCGGGCTGTGTGTGCAGGTCGGCACCGTTCTCGTAGTAGTTGCCGTGGCGTGTGCGTTCGGCCTGTAGCTGCTCCAGAGTGACCGGCGTTTCTGCCCGCTTCAGCAGTGCCTCAAGCCGAGAGGGATCATTGATGCCCACCAGTGCGCTCCGATCCTCTTCGGTCAGCCGAACCCCGAAATGCGCAAGAGCAGAGGCAAGATAGTCGGCGTTCCGTTCCTCGGTATCGGCGATCACGCCGTCAAAGTCAAAGAGGACGCATCGGATCGGCATAAAAAGCTCCTTTTCACTCTGCGAGGATCTTGCGTGCACGCTCCTGAATGTCGGCGATCTGAGCAGCGGTCAGGTCGGCAAGGTCGCTGTTTTCCATAGAGCAGTTGGAGTCCTGCACATAGATCACCTTGGTGTCTTTCTGCGTGATGGAGTAGAACCAGCACTCAGCGGGAACATTGTATACCTTGCCCTGCTGCATGGGGGTCAGCTCGATATTCTTGAAGCTGCCGCCCTCGCGCTCGGCGGTGATGAGGATTGCCTTACCAGCGGCAAGGATGAACTGCTCGTCGGTGGAGTGATGGATCTCCAGATGAGCAATGCCGGCAATGTCGTTGTCAGGCTTCCAGTTCTTGATGCAAACCAGCCATTTGGGGTTCTTATAAACGCAGAGGATGCCTTCTGCGTTGTTTTCATACTGATCAGGTCTCATGAAAATGCCTCCTGTTTTATTTTACAGTTCGGTGCGTCCCACGATGGGGGTCCCGTAGCCGAAGGCGCCTTCCTTGGCGCACATTTTTGCAGCAAATGCTGCGCCGATCTGCATGGCTTCCTGCAGATGCGCGACATTTTCTTCTTCGGTGCCTTCCAGCAGAGCGCCGCTCTTGGAAGACTTCAGCAGCGAGCAGAGGAAAGCGGCAAAGTAGGAGTCGCCGGCGCCCATGGTATCAATGACGTCATCTGCGTGCACGGCAGAGGCGTAGTAGGTCTTGCCGTTGTACAGCACATAGGAGCCGTCCTCACCGATGGTGCCCAGCACGATGGAAACGCCGTGGTCGGCGGCCTTCTGCATCTCACGGGCGCGGTCCTCGGCACTCAGGTGTGCGCAGGACAGGATGGCCACGGTGACATAGGGGCAGACTTTTTCCAGATAGGCGTCGGTCCATCGGGTAGAAAAGTCATAGGCGATGGGCACGCCGGCCGTGTGCAGGAAGGGAAGATCCTCTTCGATATAGCTGTTGAGGTTGGTGTAGATCAGGTTGAAGCCCTTGATGTACTCCAGATCTTCCTGCGTGAAGTCGAAGCTGTGCTCTTTGGCGACGCCGCCCTTGTTGGAGCCAAGAAAGACGCGGTCGTTGCCCTTGAGCGTGACCATGGCAAAGCCGTTTTCGCCCTCAAAATGGCGGCAGTGGCTAGTGTCGATGCCCAGCTCGTGCAGGATTTTCTGGTTGTAGGCGGCGACCTCATCGCTGCCAAACTTGCCAAGATAAGCGGAAGGCACACCGTTTGCTGCGGCATAGGCGCAGGTGTTGACGCACTGGCCGCCGGGGTACATCTTGCCACGGGAAAGGTATTTGTCGCACACATTATCGCCGATGGCGATGATCTTGACTGCGCTCATCGTATCAGATCCTTTCCGTCTATATCAGTATGCGACTTTCCACATATAGCGGCGGGTGGTCAGCGGATGCTGGCGGGTCTCAGCGAGGGCGTGATTGTAGATGGGATAGACATTGTTGAACAGAGAGTGGTTGAAGTAGTCCACGACAGCGGGATCGATGACCGACAGGCCCAGCTCCTTGGCGTCCAGCACCTCGATGCGCTTTGCATAGGTGTGCAGGAACTTGAGGCAGCGCTCGTCCAGCTCACGGGTAGAACCCTCGGACACCTGAATGACGAAGGGGGTGTTGGCGTCGGTGACCTCGAAGGGGCCATGGAAGAACTCACCGGTGTGAATGGTGCCGGAGTGGATCCACTGCATCTCCATGAAGATGCAGATGCTCTCCATGTAAGCGGCACCGTAGCCTGCGCCGCTGCCCATGGTGTAGATGACGGAGTCGTTCTTGTACTCCTCGGCAAAGTCCAGAGCGCGCTGGGCCACATGAGCGCGGGCCTTGCGGATCACGGTGGTGATCATGCCGGCACCCTGCTGGAACTTATCGTAGTTGCTGTAGCCCTCGGTCTGATTCAGCAGCTCCACGGCGACCTGCAGGGCGCACATGGTCTTCTCACCGGCGTAGTCGATGTCACCGGCGAGGTGATCCGGGCTGGCGTCGAAGGAGTAATGGATGATGTAATCGCCGAACTCGATGATCTCAGACTCTTCCAGCCAAGTCAGGATGATGACAGCAGCGCCCATCTCCTTGCCCAGCTTTGCAGCGGCAATGGTTTCGGGGGTGTTGCCCTTGTGGCAGGCAAGGCAGATGATGGAGTTCTTGCCGAAATCGCGGGGCGTGCTGTGGACGAACTCGTTGCTGCTCACCCAACCGGACTTCAGCGTCAGGCTCTCGCGCTCCATAAAGGTCTTTGCAGGGTACAGAGCACCCAGAGAGCCGCCGCAGCCCACGAAATAGATGTTCTTGACGCCGCCGTCGTCCTTCTTGTTCTCCAGAATTTCAGCGACGATGGCCTTGATGTCAGTGTACTTGTAATGCATTGTATTACCCTCCTGCATTTCATATTAAACTGTCTCGATTTCTTCCGGTGGTTTCCGGAAGAACTTTTCTTGCCATGATGATAATACAAAGCAATACAAATGTCAATACCGAAAATAAGACAAAAAAATTGTGCATTTCTTACAAGGAACGAAACGAAATGTGGCGGGCTTCCTATATAAATAGGGGGTGCTGGAAAACGGCCCTGCACAGATGCAAGGGAGAAAAAATTTGTTTTTCCTCTTTACGCACGGATAAAACTTATATATAATAAGTTTGTATTGTGACATATTTGCGAGGCATGCAAAAGAGCAAATTGAAAATGAACCGTATTTCGTGATAAAAATAAGAACGGGAGAATATACCATGAGTTTGGATAATACAATTTCAACGCCGCTGTTTCAACAGCTCGCCGCAACACTGCGTGCGGCTATTGATGCGGGCGAGTATCCCCCGGGCAGCCGCCTGCCAACGGAAAATGAACTCTGCGAGCGCTATTCGGTCAGCCGCGTCACGGTGCGTAAAGCACTGGATGAGCTGTCTCAAGGAGAATTTCTGGTGCGCAAGCCCGGCAAGGGCACGTTTGTTGCGGAAAAGAAGATCCAGCGAAAGCTGGATGGCGTGCTGAGCTACACCAATATGTGTTATATGATGGGATACCAGCCCGGCGCAAAGACGATCAAGATCGCACTGGAACAGCCCACGGAGGAAGAACGGGGGCAGCTTGGGCTGAAAAAGGACGAACAGACGCTGGTTGTGGAGCGTCTGCGCCTTGCGGACGGCAGACCGATGCTGTTGGAGACCTGCAAATTTCCGGAGAGCTTTTTCTTTCTGTTCAATGCAGATCTGACCAATGCCTCTCTGTATGAGACGATCCGAAAGGAAACGGGCATCGTATTCACACGCTCAGACAAAGTCCTTGAGATCGTGTTTGCGAACCATCAGGAGGCCAAGTATCTGGGTGTGGTAAAGGGCTACCCGCTGCTGTCCATCAAGAGCGTGGTGCACGATCAGAGCGGGGAACATTGCTATCTGAGCCGTCAGCTCTGCATCGCGGATAAGTTTAAGCTCATGGTCTGAGCTGTCAAAGATGAGTACAACAAAAAGACGTACCTGTGTATAAAAATAAAAAGGGAGCGTCCCTGAAGCAGAATTTCAGGGGCGCTCTCTTTTTGTATTATAGAAGTAAGAGACAAAACGGGAGCAAATGAGGGCAGAAGGATACAATAATTTGGTGATGATTCACAAAACAATGGTGCGTTGATAGTATGTTTTGACTAAAATGCCGGAATGCTGTTGACAAGGAGATGCTTGCATTATATTATTGCATCATAATACAAAGCATAACATTTCGATGCCTAATACAAAGACAAATCGGGATGGATTGCTTGTAACAGAGAATGTGCGCATCTTTCTGATGAAAACTGACGGAAACGGGCCCGGGGCGGCAGGCAAAGAAAGCGTCATGAACTTGCTGGGTATGCGGTCGCTGGGAAAAATCAAAGAAAAAGGAGAAAAAATCATGTTCTGGATTGAGCTTGTCATCATGCTCCTTCTCATCTTCTGGGGCGTTCGCAAGGGAGGAGTTTTCCTTACGCTTGCCGGTGCGGTCGGCGCGTTTGTCTTTACATTTATCTTTAAGTCACCCATGTCGGATCCCCCGCTCACGGTTTTGCGAATTATTCTGGCCGTGGTTATTGCGGGTGGCGCGATGCAGGCTGCGGGTGGTATTGAGTACCTGGTGGCTCTTGCGGAGAAGATCTTGAGAAAACATCCTAGATCAATCACCATTCTGGCGCCCATGATCAGCTGGCTGTTTGTTTTCTGCTGCGGAACCGGCCACATTCTGTGGAGCCTGCTGCCCATCATCAACGAAATTGCCATCGAGAACGGCGTCCGTCCCGAGCGGCCGATTGCCGCTTCTGTGGTTTCCAGCCAAAATGCGGTCTGCGGCACTCCGCTTGCCGCCGCTACCGCCGCGCTGGTAGGATTTTTGGAGGAGTCGGGCAGCGTAGATATGATTACCGTCCTGATGGTTGTCATTCCTGCTACCCTTCTTGGCTCTCTGGCTTCCGGCCTTGTTATGATGAAGCGAGGCAAGGAACTTGCAGATGACCCCGAGTTCCAGCGGCGTGTTGCCGATGGCACCCTTGTACTGCGTGGGCACAAGGAAGAAAAAGTGGTCGACACCTCTTCTTTCAGCAAGCAGTCCAAGATTTCTGTCATCGTCTTCTTGGTTGCGATGGTAGCCGTCGTTCTTCTGGGTGTGGTCAAATCCCTGCGTCCTGTTTTGGCTGACGGCAGCACTATGGGCATGACCGACATCATCCAAATCTTCATGCTCTGCGCCGCTGCGGTAATTTGTCTTGTGATGGACAAAAAGGCCGATGCTATTCTTGAGATGCCCGTTTTTAAGTCCGGTGTGTTTGCGGCCGTCATCTGTCTTGGCCTGTGCTGGATGGTCAATATCTTCATCGGCGCGCAGTCCACCTTCCTGACCGAGACGGTCTCGCAGTTCACCAATAAGTACCCTTGGGTATTCATTATTGCCTGCTATTTGGTGGGTAATATCACTACTTCGCAGGGTTCCACCACCGCAATCGTGATTCCGCTGGGCTTGGCACTCGGCATCAGCACTCCCGTGTTGCTGGCTGGCTGGGTCACCATCGGATCACACTTCCTGATTCCCGCTGCCTCCGAGAGTCTGGCCGCCATCGCTTTTGATACGGCGGGAACGACCAAAATCGGCAAATTCGTATTCAACACCAGCTATCTGTTACCCTCTCTGGTTATGGCCGTCGTGGATGCCGCAGTAGCGTTCCTGTTGGCAAGTGTAATCCTGTAATTTTTATGCCGCGTCGGGATTTGGGCGGTGGGCTGCCCTTGTGCAGATCCACCGCCCAATCCATACGCAGTGATTTTAGGGAGAAAGTATCCATGAAATTTACCCTGATGAGCTATCACTATCTCCGATATCCTATACGAAAGTATCTTGACAAGATGGAACGGGTCGGCTTGGATGGAATCGATATCTATTGCACCGGCCCCCAGCTTAACCCATTTGATTATTCTTTGGGTGCGCTGATTCAGTTGAACCGCGACATTCGGGATCGGCACCTGACCCCCTATGTTCTGACAGCCGAAAATTGCGTCTATCCGGTTAATCTGGCCACATCGGATCTCCTGACATGGGAATCGACTCAGCGATACTATCAGCGCCTGATTGACACGGCTCAGTTTTTGGAATGTCCTCATATCCAGATTTGCCCGGGAACGGGATATTATGATGCTGACAAGGATGAGGCATGGAAACGTCAGGTTGAGGCGGTGCAGCTTCTGGCGGAGTACGCCAAAAAGAAAGGCGTCACCATCTTTATGGAGACCTGTAAGATAACCACCACCAATCTGGTGGTTACCAGCAAGGAGCTTAAACAGTTTATCGATGATGTGGGCGCGGACAATCTGCTGGGTCTTTCCGACACCGACCAGATGTCTCAGGCCGGGGAGCACATCAACGATTACTTTGACAATCTGGGCGATAAGTATGGCTTTGTCCATTTCAGTGACCTGAACCATACGATCCCCGGAACCGGCGGGCTGCCCATGAAGGAGTATTACGACACCCTTGTCCGCAGGGGCTATCAGGGCTGGTGTTCCTGCGAGATGTGTAGCCGAGACTATTATCTGGATCCGGACAAGGCTACCGATGCGTATATCGACTATATCCGGAATGTTTTGAAAGCCTGAACCTATTCGGGGCAGAAGCCCGTAGAAATCGGGCTGCCTGTATGGAAGAGAAAGGAATGGTCTTTTATGAAACTCGCGCCCATGAGTTATCACTATGTACGCTATCCCATTGAGAAGTTTCTGGATAAGGTCGAGCGGTCTCCCTTTGACAGTATCGATCTCTATTGCAGTGCGCCTCAGTTGAACATGTTCGACTATCCGGTCAGCCGTCTTTTAGAGCTGGATAAGAGTATTCGCCGTCATCACCTTTCAGTTATGGCCATGACCCCGGAAAACTGCGTTTATCCAGTGAATTTCTGCACTCAGGATACCCTGACCCGGGAGTCCAGCATCCGCTACTACCAGCGTGCGATTGATACCGCCCAGTTTTTGGAATGCCCCGCGATTCAAATCAGCACCGGGTTTGGATACTTTGATATGCCGCGCGAGGAAGCCTGGAAATTCTGCCGGGAGAGTGTGGGGACTCTGGCTGCCTACGCCGAGCGCAAGGGGGTTACTCTGTTGCTGGAGGAGTTGAAGGTAACCACTACTAACGTCCTCATTACCAGCAAGGATCTGGCAAAGATGATTGCTGAGATCGATTCGCCCGCTGTTGTTGGTATGGTGGATATGGATCAGATGACCTACGCAGGAGAGACCATCGATGACTACTTTGCCAACTTGGGTGATAAGCTGCAACACATTCATTTCAATGACCGGGGCCATACCGTACCGGGAGATGCGGACTTCCCCATGAAAGAGTATTACGACCAGATCAAGGCGCACGGCTATGAGGGAACCTGCTCCTTCGAAATTTGCGACCGCCGCTATTACATCGACCCGGACAAGGCCATTGACGACACCGTGGCGTGGATGCGCGCCAACACGCACGAACTGGATTAAAACGGAAGGATATAAAGGAGAGCAATACCATGTGGACTCAGGAAATGTTTGGTGTTGAAAAACCAATCATTGCGCTTTTGCATCTGGATGCCCTGCCCGGCGACCCCGGCTACTGCGGCAGCATGGACACCGTGCTGGAGCACGCCCGGCAGGATCTCGTGGCGCTACAGAACGGCGGCGTGGACGGAATTCTGTTTGCCAATGAATTCAGCCTGCCCTACCAGCCGGTGGCGGATGTGGCAGTGATCTCGGCGATGGCCTATATCATCGGCGCTCTGCGCCCGCTGATCCGGGTGCCTTATGGCGTCAATGTGGTCAAGAATCCGATCGCGACCATCGACCTTGCTGCTGCTACCGGCGCAAGATTTGCCCGGAGCTGCTTCTCAGGTGCATACATGGGAGAATATGGCCTTTATACCTCCAACAGCGGTGAGGCAGTCCGCCACCGCAAGGCGCTGGAGATCCCGGATATGAAGCTGCTGTTCAAGGTGAACCCCGAGGCAGACAGCTATCTGGTGCAGCGGGATATTCAGGTGGTGGCAAAGTCTATCATGTTCGGTGGCTTTGCAGACGGCTTGTGCGTGTCCGGCGCTTCTGCCGGCAGCGAGCCGGATGATTCTATCCTGAACAAGGTCTACGAGGTGGCAAAGCCCCGCAATGTGCCGGTGTTCTGCAATACCGGCTGCCGCCACGAGAATGTGAGAGAGAAGCTGAAATACTGCGATGCCGTCTGCATGGGCACTGCGTTCAAGAAGGACGGCGTGTTCAACGGGCGTGTGGACGAAGAGCGAGTGCGCAGCTTTATGGAGATCGTGTACGACATCCGCGCCCGACTGTGAGAAAGGGGAGCAGGATGAAACGCTATTTTCTGGGCATCGACATCGGTACCTTTGAGTCCCGCGGCATCCTGATCGACGAAAGCTCCCGGGTGGCGGCGGATGCCTCGGTGCCTCATGGGATGGACAACCCGCAGCCCGGGTGGTTCGAGCAGGAGGCCGAGGCGGTCTGGTGGGGCGACCTGTGCAAATTGTGCCGGACCCTGATCAAACAGAGCGGAATCCGGCCGGAGCAGATCGCCTGCGTGGGCACCAGTGCATTGGGCACCGACTGCCTGCCGGTGGACGAACAGTGCCGCCCGCTGCGCCCGGCCATCCTCTACGGCATCGACGCCCGCGCATCAGAGGAAGCGGCGTGGCTGACAGAGCATTACGGACAGGCGCGGGTGCAGGAGCTGTTCGGCCATCCCATCTGCTCCGGCGACACGGCCACAAAGATCCTCTGGCTGCGGCGGCATGAGCCGGAGATCTACGCAAAGACGGCCTATTTCCTTACGGGCAGCTCCTTTTTGACGGCGCGCCTGACCGGGAAATATGTCATCGATCAGTCCCTTGCCAAAGGCTCCTTCCGACCGCTGTACCAAGCGGACGGCAGTGTGAACGAGGCAGAGTGCGGGCTGTACTGCCGCCCGGACCAGATCGCGGCGTGTGCATGGTCCACAGACATCGTGGGCACGGTCACACCGGAGGCTGCGGCACAGACCGGCCTTGCTGCGGGAACGCCGGTCATTACCGGTACCGGTGACTCCACGGCAGAGGCCATCAGCGTGGGTCTGGTGGAGCCGGGCACGGCCTTTTTTCAGTATGGCTCCTCGATGTTCTATTACTATTGTACGGATCACTTCGTGGGCAGCTATGTTTCGCCGCAGGGCAACGGCGCCCTCAAGGGTGGGAAGGCGTTTACCGTGCCGGGCACCTATTGTCTGGGCGACGGCACCAATGCGGCGGGCACATTGACCCGCTGGGTGCGTGACCTGCTGTACAGCAAAGAGCTGGAAGCCGAAAAGCAGGGCGGCGAAAATGCCTACGCAGTCATGGCGCGGGAGGCGGCTGCTGTGCCGCCGGGCAGCGACGGACTGATCATGCTGCCGTATATCTACGGTGAGCGAAGCCCCCTGCAGGACGCAGAGGCCACCGGAATGCTCTTCGGACTGAAAGGAACGCATGGACGGGCGCAGATCAACCGCGCTGCGCTGGAAGCCGTAGGCTATTCCACCTATCAGCATCTGCTGCTGTTTGAGGAGCTGGGGGTGCCGCCCCGGCGGATCATCACAGCGGGCGGCGGCACGAAAAACGCTGCATGGATGCAGATCATCTGCGACATGGCGGGAATGCCGCTGACCATTCCGGAGCCGTTCCAGTGCTCCAGCTACGGAGACGCCATGCTGGCGGCATTGGGCGTCGGTGCGCTGGAAAGTTTTGCCGCCCTGCGCGCCGCTTTACCGCAGGGCAGGATCTTGCAGCCGGACCGGAAAAATCATGAATTTTATCAGGAGCATTACCCGATTTTCCGGGATCTCTATCTGGAAAATCGGGACAGGATGCACAGAATGCAAAAATAAGGAGAAGACTGTCCTATGGTCATTGATACTCATATCCATCCGGCACTGTTTGCACCGATCTGTGAGGATCAGGAGCGCTTTCGCCGCCGCTGTGATGCCATGAATTATCATCTGATGAAGCCCTCCGACATGGCGCTGCTGCGCAAGCAGTATGCGCTTGCAGACATCGGACGGGTGGTGCTGCTGCCGGAGGACTGCTCTGTGGAGTCGGGGATGGTGGAGATCTCCAACGATGAGATCGCAAAGCTGGTGGCGCTGGATGCACAGTTCTATATCGGTATGGCAACGGTGGACCCCCGCCGCCCCGATGCTGTGCAGGAGCTGGAACGTGCCTTTGTTGAGCTGGGGCTGGCCGGACTTGCAGTGAACACCGCACGGCTCAAAATGTACCCCATGGACGAGCGCCTTGTGCCGCTGTATGATCTGTGCCGCAAATACCACAAGCCGATCATCTTCCACGCCGGCTTCTGTCTGGAAAATAACGCGCTGGCAAAGTATGCCCGCCCGATGGAATTTGAGGAGGTGGCGCTGCGCTGGCCGGAGGTCAATCTCTGCCTTGCTCATTTCGGCTGGCCGTGGGTGCAGGAGACGGCGGCTCTGCTGCTCAAGTATCCCAATCTCTACGCAAACACTGCACTGATGAACTTTGATGGTCCCTACCAGTTGTTTGCCAAAGTGTTCAAGCAGGACATGGGCGAATACTGGCTGGATCATAATCTGGCCGATAAGGTCATGTTCGGTTCGGACTCGCCCCGCATTCGCCCGGTGCGCAGCAAGCGGGGAATGGACAGCGTGGAGATGCTGCCCGAGACGAGGGAAAAGATCTACTGGAAAAATGCAATGCGCTTTTTTGGATGGGAGGGCCAGAACAAATGAGATTTGAGCTGAAGGAAGTGAGCATCTGCGCAGAGAAGGAGTTTGAGCTGATCCGCATCACCGACCCGGTGCGTGAATTTGTGGCACAGACCGGAGTAAAGAACGGCGTCGTCTATGTCATCACGGAGCACACGACCACCGGCATCATGGTGAACGAGAGTCTGCCCTGCGTGGAAAAGGATATTATGGAGACGCTGGACCGGATCGCGCCGGAAAACTATCCTTATCATCACAACCACTATCTGCCCACTTACGGTACCATCGGCGGCAATGCACCCGGCCATCTCAAGAGCCTGCTCACGGGGAACCACTGCGTTTTTCCGATCGCAGAGGGCAAGATCAAGCTGGGCAGCGCAGCGGATATTTATTTCTGCGAGTACGATGGCATCAAAAACCGCAAATATATGATCTACGTCATGGGCGAGTAAGGAGGCTGCGGAATGAAAAAGGCAATCGCAATGGCAGACAACTGCATTGATGTCTACTACCGGATGGACCGGTACTATCTGACAGGCAACAGCATCGACTTCGCCCTCAACTACAAGGCGCAGGGCGGCGATGTGACCGAAATGACCGTGCTGGGCAACGATGTCTTTGCAGATGCGCTGGTGGAGCGGCTGAAGCAGCGCGATATTCCGCTGCGGGTGCTCAAAAGGATCGACCGCCCCACCGGTATGGCAAAGATGGACCTCGTAGACGGGGACAAAAAGCATCTGGAATTTCACGGCAACGCCATGGAGGAGATCGAGCTTTCCGCGGAGGATATGGAATTTGTCAAGGGCTTTGACATCGTGTATGCAGAGCGCTGGGCAAAGGTAGAGCGTTATATCGCTGCGCTGCGCCAGCCGGGGCAGATCTGGGTCTACGACTTTTCGAAACGACTGGAGCAGCCCTCCAACGACGCGCTTCTCCCCTATCTGGATTACGCCTTTTTCTCCTACGACAAGGATGATGACTATATCCGGGAATTTATGCGCCGCACGAAAGCGAAGGGCGCAGGCTGTGTGATCGCCATGCTGGGCGAGCATGGAAGCCTTGCCTACGATGGACAGAAATTCTATTATCAGGCGGCGGAAAACGTGCCGGTGGTAAACACGGTGGGAGCAGGCGATTCTTATATCGCAGCATTCACCTACGGCGTGAGCCTTGGGGAGAACATCCCGCAGTGCATGGCGCGGGGCAAGGCCCTTGCGACCCGGATCGTGCAGCAGTTTGATCCTTATTTACAGGAAAAGGAGCAATAACGATGGAACTTTCACAGTTGTGTGCAGCAAATTATCATTACAAGCGCTATACGCTGGATTATTTTCTGGAATCTGCCGAGCGGCTGGGCTATCAGTCTATCGAACTGTGGGCATCCGGCCCCCACCTCCATCTGGAGGATTTCGACGCTGCCCGTCTGGCTGAGCTGAACCGCAAGATCAAGGCACATCATCTTGCTCTGCGCTGCTTTACGCCGGAGCAGTGCGTGTATGCCATCAGCGTTTCCCATCCGGATAAGGTCTATCGGGACCGCACCGTGGACTTTTTCAACCAGCACATCGAAGCGGCCGTGCAGCTGGACTGCGACCACATGGTGGTATCCACCGGCTTTGCTTATCTGGATGTGGATGCAGAGGACGCGTTTGGCTGGTGTGCAGAGGCAATGGGGCGCATTGCCCGCAAGGCAGAGCAGGAGGGCGTGACGCTGGCGGTAGAGCCTTTTACCAAGTACACCACCCACATCTGCAATGAAGCAAGCCAGCTGCGCCGTCTGCTGCGCACGGTCAACAGCCCGCGCCTTACGGGTCTGGCGGATACGGATGTCATCGCCACGACGGCGGTGGATACCTTCTCCACCTTCCTTGATGTGATCGGCCCGGAGAATCTGGGACACGTCCATTTTATTGACGGCAACCCCGGCGGGCATCTGGTGCCCGGCGATGGTGTTTTGGATCTGGACGGGGCGCTGGAAAAGCTCAAGGCAATCCATTATACCGGTGCGCTGGGTCTGGAAGTGCTGGACCGCCGCTATGTCTTTGCCCCCGAAGCTGCGATGAAGCAGGCGATGGACTGGTATAAGGAAAGGATATAAACGCGCAAAAACAGGAAGAAGCGTATTCTATGAGATGCAAATTGCCTCGTGGAAAAAACAATCCGGGATTTACGCTGAAAATACATAGATATATTCTTAAAATGATACCTTCTTCATCATACCATTCTCCTTAAAAGGCAGCCTCCCTTCCGACGATCACAGTGTCAGAAGGGAGGTTGTTTTTTAGCGGACTTCATTTCCATAAAGCTGATGTTTGGCGAAAGTGCCGCTAAGAAACCTTGTTTTTTGGGGGCGTTTTCTGTACAATGAAGCAAAGCGACTCACAACAACGATAAAGGACATTTGGAATGGAAAAAACAGAACTGCGATATCAGGCTTATCTTCAGATATTGAAGGAAGAACTCATCCCTGCCATGGGCTGCACCGAACCCATCGCGGTGGCCTATGCCGCCGCCGTGGCCCGGAAGACGCTGGGGGCCGTGCCGGAGCGTGTGTGCGTCGGGGCCAGCGGCAGCATGATCAAGAACGTGAAGTCAGTCATCGTGCCCAACACCGACAACCGTAAAGGTCTGGAAGCTGCGGCCGCTGCGGGCATCGTGGCGGGCCGCCCGGAACAGAAGCTGGAGGTCATCGCCGACGTGACGCCGGAGGAAACGAAAGCCATCCTTGCCTATCTGGACCAGACCGAGATCACGGTCGAGCATGTGGACAATGGCGTGACCTTCGACATCATCGTGACGGTCTGGAAGGGCGGGCACTCGGCCCAAGTACGGATCGCAGTCTTCCACACCAACATCGTCCACATGGAAAAGGACGGCGAAGTGCTGCTGGACCTGCCCGTTCACGGCGACGACGAGGAAAACCTGACCGACCGCAGTCTGCTGGATATGGAGCACATCTGGGACTTCGCCAACACGGTGGACATCGAGGACGTGAAGACCATTCTGGACCCCCAGATCAAATACAATATGGCCATTGCCGAGGAAGGCTTGCGGGGCGATTACGGCGCGAACATCGGCAGCGTCCTGCTGGACATGGAGGGCGACAACGTCCGTGTCCGGGCCAAAGCCTACGCCGCCGCCGGTTCTGACGCCCGGATGAACGGCTGCGAGCAGCCCGTGGTCATCAACTCCGGCAGCGGCAATCAGGGCATCACCACCTCAGTGCCGGTCATTGTCTATGCGCGGGAGCTGAAGGCCGGCGACGAGCAGCTTTACCGGGCCTTGACCCTCTCCAACCTGACCACCATCCACGAAAAGACCCCCATCGGCCGCCTGTCGGCCTACTGCGGGGCCATCAGCGCGGGGGCGGGGGCCGGTGCGGGCATCGCTTATCTCTGCGGCGGCGGGTACGAAGCCGTCATCCACACCGTCGTCAATGCGCTGGCCGTGGTGTCCGGCGTCATCTGCGATGGTGCCAAGGCGTCCTGCGCCGCTAAGATCGCCACAGCGGTGGAAGCCGGACTGCTCGGCTATAATATGTACATCCGGGGCCAGCAGTTCCGCGGCGGCGACGGCATCGTGGCCAAGGGGGTCGAAAACTCCCTGCGGAACGTAGGCCGTCTCGGCAAGCAGGGCATGAAGGAGACCAACCGCGAGATCATCGATATCATGGTCGGCTGCAAATAAGCAGACAGAAAAAACCACCGGAGCACCGGTGGTTTTTGCTTAGAATTCGTTTGCTTTCAGACGCTCCAGCACCTCGGTCAGGCTCTTGCACTCTGCCGTGTACAGGCTGCGCATCTCGTCGTCGGCGGGGAGCAGGTCGGGCACCATCACGGTGACGAAGCCGCCCGCCGCCCCGGCGCGGACGCCGTTGTAGCTGTCCTCCAATACAAGGCAGCGGGCCGGTTCCACGCCCAACTGCTGTGCCGCCAAGAGGAAGATTTCCGGGTCGGGCTTGGAGTGGGTGACCTGCTGGCCGGACGCCAGCGTCTTGAAGTAATGGGTCAGGCCCCAATTGTCGAGGTTGCGCTGGATGATGTGCATCCGGCTGGAGGAAGCCACTGCCATGGGGATGTGCTGCTCGTCCAGCCACGCCAGCAGCTCATCCAGACCCGGCTTTTTGGGCACCGGCTTCTGGAACTCTTTGTCCGCCACCCGGTGCAGACTGTCGATGATGGCGTTGGCGTCGCAGTCCTCCCCGTAGAAACTACGGACAATATTCCGCGAAGTTTCCCCGGCGGTGCCCCGCTCGGCTTCCGCCAGCCCTTCTTTATAGGGAAGCCCCAGCGCCGCAAGCGCCGGTTCCCAGAATGTTGCCCACATCCGCTCCGTGTCGAACATCAGGCCGTCCATATCAAAAATGACACCTTGAATCATGTGTTTTGTCCCTCTGATTGCATACTTGTCCTTCGTACAACCTCTCCGTCATTGCTTCGCAATGCCACCTCCCCTTGTAGGGGAGGCCTTGGCAGTCCTCGCAAAGTCCCCGGTTTCGCCAGAGGCTCCCCTACTAGGAAAGACTCCCTCCGGCCGGAGGGAGATGTCGCGTACGCGACAGAGGGAGGACGACTGGCGAGCCGTAGGCGAGACTGAGAGGTTAATTCCTTTTCAAATAATATCACAATTCCCGGCAACTTACAGCCCCCAAACATGAAAGATTTTGTGTTTCCTTGAAAAATGTGCTCATGCTATTATAATAGAAGACAACATTCGGCAATTTCAGGCGCGGGAGGAGCCGCGCGTGTCAGCTGTGTGAGATCAGAAAAGAGGGAAAATTTATCATGTTGGATATCAAGATCACCCGGACTACCCATCCGAAGGAGAAGCCGCAGGACGAGACGAAGCTCGGCTTCGGCAAGAAGTTCACCGACCATATGTTCGTTATGGACTATACCGAGGGCGAGGGCTGGCACGATGCCCGCATCGTCCCCTATGCTCCGTTCTCGCTGGACCCGGCCACTGTCGTGTTCCACTACGCACAGGAGATCTTTGAGGGCATGAAGGCTTACCGCACTGCGGACGACACCGTGCAGCTGTTCCGCCCGGAGTGCAACGCAAAGCGCTTCCAAGATTCTGCCGACCGTCTGTGCATCCCTAAGATCCCCGTGGAGGATTACATTCAGGCCGTTGAGGCTCTGGTGGATGTGGAACGCGACTGGGTGCCCCACTCCGATGGTGCCTCCCTGTACATCCGCCCCTTCATCTTTGCAAACGATGTGGGTCTGGGCGTCCACGCTTCCAAGCACTACATCTTCTGCATCATCTGCGCACCGTCGGGCGCTTACTATGCCGAGGGCATCAACCCCGTCCGCATCTATGTCGAGGATGAGTACATCCGTGCCGCTCCCGGCCTGACCGGCTTTACCAAGTGCGGCGGCAACTACGCTGCTTCCATCAAGGCTGGCGAGCTGGCCGAGGAGCAGGGCTATGCACAGGTGCTGTGGCTGGACGGCGTTGAGAAGAAGTACGTCGAGGAAGTCGGCAGCATGAACATCATGTTCAAGATCGACGGCAAGGTGTACACCGCCGCTACCGTCGGCACTGTTCTGCCCGGCGTCACCCGCCGCAGCTGCATCGAGCTGCTGAAGGATTGGGGCTATGAGGTCATCGAGGGCAAGCTGGCCATCGCCGACATCATGCAGGCTGCCCGCGAGGGCAAGCTGGAGGAAGTCTTCGGCACCGGCACCGCCGCTGTCGTCTCCCCCGTCAAGGAGCTGGTCTGGAAGGGCGAGCACGCTTACATCGGCGACGGCAAGATCGGCGCTGTCACCCAGAAGCTGTACGATACCATGACCGGTATGCAGTGGGGCAAGATCCCCGATACGAAGGGCTGGATCGTGCCCGTGGAGAAGAAGTACTAAGCAGCTCCTCTCCCCCGATCGTTCGGAATTTTTGCAAGCGCCGTCCGGCAGCTCACCGGACGGCGTTTGCTGTATAACCCAAACGGCTTTGCCCTCTCAGTCAAAGCCTGTCGGCTTTGCCAGCTCCCCCAAAGGGGGAGCTTTCCGAGAAGATGAACTTGCCGGTATTGCGAAAAACCTCCCACTTTGGGGGAGGTGGCATCGCGTTAGCGATGACGGAGAGGGCAAGCCCGCTGGCGGAATGGATTGCGTTCCATACAATTGCAATTCTTCCCTATTGGTGCTAGACTAAAAGCACAGTAACAGGATTGAGAGGGAACTGGAAATGATCAAAAAATGGAGCGTGAGCTACCCGGCAGTGAACGGCACGGAGCAGCGGCGGGTCTACGTCTACCTGCCCACCATGTACGAGGCCGAGCCGGACCGCCGGTATCCGGTGCTGTATATGTTCGACGGCCAGAACGTCTTCTTCGACGAGGACGCCACCTACGGCAAGAGCTGGGGCATGGCGGATTATCTGGACTACACCGACACGCCGCTCATCGTGGCGGCGGTGGAGTGCAACGCGGGGCCGAACAACGAGCGGCTGGTGGAGTATTCGCCCTACCGCTTCGATGACCCCCAGTACGGCCACTTTGACGGCAAGGGCGCGGCCACGATGAGCTGGTTCATCCACCGGTTCAAGCCCTTCATCGACCGCAATTTCCGCACCCTGCCCGACCGGGGGCACACCTTTATCGGCGGCAGCTCCATGGGCGGCCTGATGAGCCTGTACGCCCTGCTCAACCACAACGACATCTTCAGCCGGGCGGCGGCGCTGTCGCCCTCCATCTGGGTCTCGCCGGAAAAGCTCGACGGCCTTGTGGGCCGCGCCAAGCTCGAACCGGGCACGGTGCTTTACATGGACTACGGTTCCCGCGAGATGGGCAACCACGACGGGATGCGTAAGGGCTTTGCGGAGATGTGCAGCAAGATCATGATCCGCGGCATCCATCTGACGTCCCGTCTGGTGCCCGGCGGCACCCACAGCGAAGCCAGCTGGGAAAAGCAGCTGCCCTTTGTGATCCACACTCTGATGTACGAACTGGATTGATGAAAACTCCCTCAGTCACGGCTTACGCCGCGCCAGCTCCCTCTGGGAGGGAGCCTTGGCGTAACGGCAAGCTGTGAAAGCCTCCCTCTCAGAGAAAGACTCCCTCCGGCCGGAGGGAGATGTCGCGTAAGCGACAAAGGGAGGACAGGTGGCATCGCGCAGCGATGACGGAAGGAGTTAACAAAAGGAGGAATCAACGATGGAAATGCAGTATTTTAAGGATTACAGCCCCGCTCTCGGCCGCGAGATGGAGTGCAAGGTCTACGGCCATGGGGGCCGCCCGATGCTTTACATCCCCTGTCAGGACGGCCGCTTCTTCGACTTTGAGGATTTCCACATGGCCGATACGCTGGCCCCGTGGATCGAGTCCGGTCAGGTGATGGTCATTTCCATCGACACCATCGACAAGGAAACGTGGTCGGACACTAGCGGCGACCCCTACTGGCGCATCCGCCGCTACGAGCAGTGGATCCGCTACATCGTGGAGGAGGTCGTGCCCAAGATCCAGCAAATCGCCCGCGAGCGGAACGGCTGGGACGGCGCGCCCGGCGTCATCGCCTTTGGGTGCAGCCTCGGCGCGACCCATGCGGTCAACCTGTATCTGCGCTTCCCGAACATCTTCTGCGGCTGCATGGCCCTCAGCGGCATCTACACCGCCCACTACGGCTTCGGCAACTATATGGACGAGCTGGTCTATATGAACTCCCCGGTGGATTACATGGTCAATTTCCCGGAGAATCACCCCTATATGGAGCTGTTCCGGAACCAGAAGGCCGTCATCTGCTGCGGTCAGGGCGATTGGGAGCAGCCGGACACCACGTGGTATCTCAAGCGCATCTTCGAGGCCAAGCACATCCCCATCTGGGTCGATCTGTGGGGCCACGATGTCAACCATGACTGGAACTGGTGGTATCAGCAGGTCGTGTATTATATGCCTTATATTTTAGGCTAAACAAAGAGGAATCAACAAAACCATGAGCAATTTTATCTTTATCTCCCCGAACTTCCCGACGAACTACTGGCAGTTCTGCCGGGAGCTGAAAAACGACGGCATGAACGTCCTCGGCATCGGCGACCAGCCCTACGATGAGCTGAAGCCGGAGTTGAAGGACAGCCTGAACGAGTATTACAAGGTCGGCAGCCTCGAAAATTATGACGAGGTCTACCGCGCCGTGGCCTTCTTCACCTTCAAGTATGGCCGCATCGACTGGCTGGAGTCCAACAACGAATACTGGCTGGAGCGGGATGCCGCTCTGCGCACCGATTTCCACATCACCAGCGGCTTCCAGACCGAGGACATGCCCCGCATCAAGTACAAGAGCAAGATGAAGGAGTATTACCAGAAGGCCGGCATCGCCACCGCCCGCTATCACATGGTGGATGACTTTGAGGGCTGCAAGAAGTTCATCGAAGAGGTCGGCTACCCGGTGGTCGTCAAGCCCGACAACGGCGTGGGTGCTTCCGACACCCACAGGCTGTCCAATGACGAGGAGCTGCGCACCTTCCTGACCTACAAGAGCATCCATCACCCGGATGTCTCCTACATCATGGAGGAGTTCGTCCGCGCCGAGGTCAACAGCTACGACGCCATCATCGACGGCAGCGGCAACCCCATCTTCGAGGCGGGCAATGTCAGCCCCATGTCCATCATGGACATCGTGAACGACAACGACAACTCCATCTACTACATCATCAAGGACCTGCCCGACGACACCCGCGCCGCGGGCCGCGCCGCCGTCAAGAGCTTCGGCGTCAAGAGCCGCTTCGTCCACTTCGAGTTCTTCCGGATGAGCGAGGATCAGGCCGGCATGGGCAAAAAGGGCCAGATCGTTGCGCTGGAAGTCAACATGCGCCCCTGCGGCGGCTTCACGCCCGACATGATCAACTTTGCACGCTCCACCAACGTGTACAAGATCTGGGCCGACATGATCGCCTTCGGCGGCACTGATATGCCCGTCGGCGAGCACTTCTACTGCCCCTTTGCGGGCCGCCGCGACGGCAAGCACTTCGTCTACAGCCACGAGCAGCTGATGCAGAAGTATCAGGACAATATGCGGATGGTGGACCGCATCCCCGACGCCCTCTCCGGCGCCATGGGCAACCAGATGTACGTGGCCACCTTCCCCACCTTTGAAGAGATGGAGCAGTTCTACGCCGATGTCCTCGCCGTCACCGACGAGAACAACGACACCATCCAGCAGGAGTTGGTGAACGTGCTGGCCCTCGGCGAGCCCGCCGCCAAGGCCCTCATCCCAAAGCCCAACCTCTCCCCCGCCGTCAAGCCCACCACGGCCGTGACTAAGACCACGACCAAGGCCGTCACCAAGACGGACAGCCGGAAGAAAAAGTAAATTTTGAAGAGAGAAGCCGCTGTGCAGTGCATTCGCTGTGCAGCGGCATTTTTATTGGTGGATGTGTAAAAGAATTTACTCAAAATTTCACCATATTGCCAAATTTTGAAAAAACCGTTGACATATGGGTGGGGGGGGTACACTCGGCTTGCAGAAACTGTGATTTGGGGAGCTTCTGCAATTTCATTAAATATGGAGGAATCATTATGCGAATGATGAAACGTCTCGCTGTCTGTGTTCTGGCGGCGGCAATGTCTTTGACCATGTTGACTGCCTGTGGCGGTGATACGCCCAGCGCTCCGGAAACACCGAGCAATCCGGGAACTTCTCAGGGGTCGGGCAGCGGAAATGACAACGGCAACAATAATGGCGGAAATAACAATGGTCAGAAGCCCGGCAAGGAGGATGAAAATACTCTGCCGACTTCGTGGAATGCGTCCAAAACGAAGGCGTATATGCTGAGCAAAGGTGTTTCGGATACCAATATCTATGTGAATGGTACGCTGAATATCATTGATGCAGACACGAAGCAAGTTACCGATAGTGGCAAAGTGATATATGCGGCGAAAGGTAATAAAATTTATGTGAGCATCTCTGATAGTACGGGAACTGCAAGAGCGTACAAGAGCGATGCAGACGAATATTATGTGAGTGAAGGAGACAGTTGGTATAAATGCACAACCTCCGAACAAATTCAGGCAGCAGAAATTGTGCTGCTTACTGGACAAGGAATGTATAAAATTCCAAGCAAGGTGCTTAAATTTGCCGCATCTAAAGAGGATAGATATTATTATGAAAATGTGCTGACACAGTGGAGTACAGGTACACAAATCGCATATTCGTACATGTACACTTCGGATAATCAGTTGGCTGGTGTTGGCTGTATGATGGAATCTGAGCAAGATACGTTTTTCCTTACTAGCCCGGTGACAATTACCTCGAATCCGAGCAACAGCATCTTCCCGAACTTGTAACAATACATAGCCAGCCCCGGAAACGGCCTGAACGGCATTGTTTCCGGGGCTGGTCTGCGTTTTAAGAAAGGCTCGTTATATTCCGAAGCTGTTTCAACTGGTCGCGCCGCGCATAGACTACAGCAAGGATCTGTACACGGTAAGCGCTGGTATCGACCCAAAAGTAGATCAGAAAGTTCCTGCACAAAAGCTTTCGGATGCCCTGCGTATGCCACGGTTCTTCTTCGACCAAAGGTGTACGCTGCGGCAGAATATGGAGCGATGCCATTGCCTGTTCAAGGGCAGAGAGAAGGGCGGCTGCGGTGTCAGGCTCCAACAACTCGTGGGAGATGTGATGCACGATGGCGCGGAGCTGCTGTTCCGCTTGCGGAGTAAGCTGGACAAGATATTCTTCCATGGCTTAAATCTCCGTGCGGAGCCGGGCGAAGGCTTCGTCCAGCGGCGACGACTCGCCGCGCTTGGCTTGGTCAAGGCCGGTCTGCATCATGGCGTCAAATTCGCTGCGGGTCATGGTGTCGCGGGTGGGAAGTTTTGCGGATAGCTCCAGCGAGAACGGAATGCCGTCCCGCAGGATGACCTGCCGGTAGGCCATGTCGATGAAGACGGAAACCGGAATGCCTAGCTGGGAAAGGATCGCTTCGGCCTGTTCCTTGACTTCGGGCTGGATGCGTGCGGTGACATTTGCGGTTTTTGCGGACATTGTGATCGCCTCCTGTTTCTGCTATTGTACCACGTTGTATGGCGATGTGCAATACATTTTAGAAGGGCAAAAAGCGGGGTTTGTTCCGCTCGGCAGAATGTGCTATACTGTCCTCAAAGACACTGTTGAGAATGAGGTACAGATATGAAAATTCCTGCAAATGGTTTTACACATGCGGGCAAGTTCCATGCGGATGATGTCTTTGCGACGGCGCTGCTGCAGATCATCCGCCCGGACATCAAGATCACCCGCGGCTTTGTGGTGCCGGACGATTTCGACGGCATCGTGTACGATATCGGCTTCGGCATGTTCGACCACCATCAGGAGCCGCGGGAAATGCGGGCCAACGGCGTCCCCTACGCAGCCTTCGGTTTGCTGTGGCGGGTGCTGGGGCCCGGCCTTGTGGGCGAGCGTCAGGCGCGGCTCATCGACGAAAACTTCATCCAGCCCCTCGATCTGAACGACAACACCGGCGAGCAGAACAGCCTGTGCGACGCCATCGGCTTCTTCAACCCGGTGTGGGACTCGAAGGAAGATCAGGACACCTGCTTCTTCAAGGCGGTGGCCGTGGCGAAGCAGATCTTGGAAAACCAGATCGCCAGCGCCAACGCCGTGAACCGTGCGAATGAAAAGGTCCAGCAAGCCTACAAAAACTCCCGCGACGGCATCGTGATCCTGCCCTGCTACCTGCCGTGGAAGAACGGCCTGTACCGGACGGATGCCCTCTTCGTGGTCTACCCCAGCCAGCGCGGCGGCTGGAGCGCCCAGTGCGTGACCGACCACAAGACCAAAAAGCCTAAGCTCCCCTTCCCCCAGTCGTGGGCGGGCCAGCCGCAGGAGGTCATCGAGCAGAAGAGCGGCATCGAGGGCATCAGCTTCTGCCATGCCAGCCGCTTCCTCATCACGGCCAAGGACAAGGAGACCGCCCTTGCGGCTTGCCGTCAGGTGCTGAAAAACAACGGGAGACTGTAAGATGAGCGGCGGAGCGGAACACGAAGAACGGGCCTACGTCTATATGGTGCGGTGCGCGGGCGGCCAGCTCTACACGGGCTGGACCAACGACCCCGGTGCCCGGCTCCACGCCCACAAGACCGGCAAAGGGGCCAAGGCGACGCGGGCCATGGGGGCCAAGCGGTTCGCCTACTTGGAGCGCTGTGCCGACAGATCCGACGCCCTGCGCCGCGAAGCGGCCCTGAAAAAGCTGCCCAAAGCGAAAAAAGAGGCCCTGTGCGCGGAATGGGAAGGGAAGAATCTGCCCCGGCTGTCGGTGGCGACCCGCGCGGATGCGGCAGACATCCTTGAAATTTACAACTGGTACGTGCTGAACCACACGGCGACCTTTCAGGTCACGCCCTCCACGCTGGAAGAGTACGAGGACTGGGTGGACAACACCCGGAAGGTGGCCCCGCTGCTGCTGGCGCGGGACGCCGAGGGCAAGCTGCTGGGCTACGCCTGTGCCCACCGGTGGCACCCGCGGGAAGCCTACGACTGGTCGGTGGAGAGCACCATCTACTGCGCCCCGGACGCCCGCGGCCTCGGTGTGGGCACCCTGCTCTACCGCGCCCTGCTGGAAGTGCTGGATGCCTGCGGCTACTGGAACGTCTACGCCCTTGTGGCCGACCCCAACCCCGCCAGCGAGCACATCCACCAGCGGCTGGGCTTCTCCTGCGTGGGGCGCACCCCCCACACGGCCTATAAGTGGGGCTGGCTGGGGCTTTCGACGTGGTGGCTGGCGCTGCGCTCCGGCAGCGAAAAGCCCGCCCCCGTCCGGCTCGCATCCCCCGAAGAGACTGCCGCCATCCTGAAAAAATACGGCAGCATATAACGCAAGAGCCTCCCGGTTTTCACGCCGGGAGGCTCTTGCGTTTGTAAGGGGGACTCCCTCAGGCGCTCACGCGCCAGCTCCCTCAAGGAGGGAGCCATCGAAGAGGACTGGGGGAGTTATTTCAGCATCTGCTGGACCTTGAACCACGCCCGCGCCACTTCATACTTGGAAACGCTGCGGTCGGGGTCAAAGCGGGAGGCGTCGCTCTCGTCGGCGGGCTTCACAAGGCCGTTGTCGATGGCCCAGCGGGTCGCCTTCTGCAGCTCGGCATCCTCGGTGGAAACATCGCCGTACAGCGCCGGGAGCACCACGTCGGGCTTGCCCGCCGTCTCCCACAGCAGCTTCACCAGCTCACGCCGGTTGGTGGGCACCGCCACGCCGCCGGGCAGGGAGAGCTGCAAATAGCTGTCCACGCCGAGGCTCACGCCCTGCCACACCAAGATGCCAGCCGCCGCGCCGCCCACGGCCACGGTGGCCATGGTGCCCAGCACCGACGGGCCGTCGTCATCGTCCGGCAGCTCCGCCGGGCGGATGTCCAGCCGGATGGTGAAGCTCTTGTCCGCGGTGTACTCGCTCAGGTCGGGCATGGTAAAGGTCAGGGGTTCGACCTTATTGCTGAAGCCGCCGGAACTGCTGTCCGTCAGCGCTTTGGTCAGCGCGGTGGGCAGGTCCCAATAGTTGAAGCTCATGCCCTCCTGCATCTCGCCCACGGTCAGGCACACTTCGTCGCCAGCCTCCACCACCGCGCTGGTCTTGCCGTTCACAAGCCCGCCGCCGGTCACGGTGAGGGTGTAGGCGGGGGTATCTTTCTGGAACATCGCCTCAGCGGTCGCGCTGGCGTTGTTCATTTTGATGGTGATCGTTTTGCAGTCGGGGTCGTTCAGCGTGCCGCTCGTCAGCAAGCTTTCGTCGCTCAGCGTCCAGCCGAGGAAGGTTTCATTTTTTGCCGGTTCGTCGGCTTCCAGCGTGAATTCCGTACCCGCCGGGGCAGAGACAGAGGTGTTGCCCAGCATAGTGATAGTGCCGCGGATGATGTCGAGAGTATACAGCGGGTCGTTCAGCACCACGGGGCCGTCGGGCATTTTGAATCTGACGGTCTTTTTGTCATCCGCGCCGTTCGGGTAGCTGCTGGCGGTGAACTTGCCGATGTCCCAGCCGTTGATGTTGGTAATGTCGGTGTCGGCTGTGACGGTGACAATCGTGCCCTCATAGGAGTAAAGGTTCCATTCGGTACTTGGCACGATGTCATATCGGAGGCCGTAGCTGTCATTGATTTCATACGCTTTAAGCGGCTCGGTGTCATTCACTTTCCGAATGCTTCCGCCATTCACGGTAACTGCATGAGCTCCATCACTCAGGCCGTCTTTGCCGTTGAATGCACCGCCAGTCACGGTGCCCGACGTAACAAAATCTTCCGAGTTTATGGAGAACAGGCCCACGGCAAAGGTGCCGCCACGGATAGTGCCACTATGATTTATGACAAGGTTTTTGAAAACGCCGTTTTCAATGGTCGCGCCGTCGTTCATGAGGGGGCACTTTACAGCCGCAAGCTCGCCGCCGGGTCCGTTGAGCGGGTCGAGATAACGGAAATCATAAGAGTTGGTGTTTTTATTAAGTGTCAGAGTACCAATGGCGTCGGGAATGTCAGCAGCTCCGGTAAAAGTCCAGCCGTCGCCTTTGTAAGAGAAGTGAGTACCATCTTTTCCGCCAGCGACATTGGTAATATCCGGGATGCCGCCGGGAGTCATCACAAGGTCAGTAGCGTAAGGCTCGCGGTTCAGCACGATGTCTTCTTCTTTTTCGGGAGTGAAGGTATAGTAACCCGAATCCGGGCCGGTCAGGCCGCCGTAATCGACTCTGCCGTTGATGTAGTGGAGTTCGTCAAAGTCGCCGCCGAGCTTTGCAAGCTTTACAACAAGTTTGGGAGTTCCGGTAAAATAGTAGGTTTTGCAACTCGAAAAGATATACGGGGCGTTCGGAAGGGTGGCGTCAAATGTACTATTGTTTACCTCGGTCAATTTGTGGTAGTCAGCAACACCCTTCGGCGGGGTTGAGCGAGAAAACAGACAGTTTGTCATAGTGCCGCCGTCACAATTTTCAATGTCATTAGAGCTGAGCAGAGAGTTTTCGACGGTGCCATAATTGGACATCGCACGAAAATGACCACCGGTGATGGTGGCACCGTTTTCCACAACTACCTTGCGGTTAACGAGCTTTAAAACATCACCATTCTGGGTGGTAGGCTTGGTGGTGGAAAAGTCATAGCTCCCGCTTTCCAGTGTCAGCGTGCTGTGGCTGCTGTCTATAATTTCATACTTCCAGCCTTTGCCCTTCCAGCCGACGACTTGTTTTGTGGGGTCGTTATCTTGATAGATCGGCTCACGCCCGGTCGTTTCGGGGATGCCGCTGGTGGTCATCTCAAGGTCGGTAGCGTAAGGCTTGCGGTTCAGCACAACGTCATCGCCCGCTTTGGGGGTAAACGTGTAGTAACCATACGTATCCGGGCCGCTCAGATTGCCGTAAAGCTTTTCGCCGTTGATGCAGGTGATTTCTTTATTCGATGAAAGTTTTACTCTAAGAGTCGGGGTTCCGGTAAAATAGTAGGTTTCACAACCCGTGAAGCCAGATGGGGCGTTCAGAAGGGTGACTTCAAATTCACTATTGTTTACTTCGGTCAATTTGTGGTAGTTAGCAACACCCACCGGCGGGTTTGAGCACTTAAACAGACAGTTCGTCATAGTGCCGCCACGTTCAATGTCATTGCTGAGCAGAGAGTTTTTGACGGTGCCATGGTTCAAAAGGCTTTGTCCATTGAACATACCGCCGACGATCGTTGCGTCCAGCTGGACAAAGATATGGTTCACATTGACGCAGTTGAGGTGGTCGCCAGTGCGGTATCCGGGAGAGGTGTAATTAAAATCGTACGTGCCGCTTTTCAGCATCAGCGCGTCGCTGTTTTGGTTATACATCCAGCCGTTGCCCTGATAAACACCCCTCGAAACCGGTTCTATTTGAGAAACATCGGGCTTTCCGGTGTCGTTGTCCATTACAAGGTCGGGCAAAGACCCATTACTCGCATAAGCGGCGAAATCGATACCCCCCCCCCGTATCTGCGAGGGCAGATACCGGTAAAAGGGAAAGCATCATGCTGAAGGCAAGAAGCAGGGCGAGAATGCGTTTTTTCATAGGGTCCTCACTTTCCGTTTTGTAGCTGCATAGAGACGACGGTTTTCTTAAGCTGATTGTACCATAAAATGCGTCAAAAAGAAATAAAACCTGCGTGAATGGGGGTGTTTTGTGCGTGAACGGCGGTTCCGGGGCGCGAAGGAGCCGAAAATGCCCGGCAAAAGCCTCCGCATATATGCAGTATGACTGCATAAAAATTGTATAATTTACAAAATATTTGCATAAACATACAAATTGACAGAAACCGCACCGGAAACGGGCAGAAGGTTTGGCGGTTTTCAGCATTGACGGAAAAGCCGCACGGCGTATAATAAAAAGCGTGATAAGCAAGCGATGAATCGAGCGTGCCGGGAGGGATGCCCGGTGCAGAAAAACAAAAGTGTAATCATGAAAATAAAGGAGCGTTCATCATGAAAAAGGAAAACATCAAAAAAGTTGTTCTGGCCTACTCCGGTGGTCTGGATACCTCCATCATCATTCCTTGGCTGAAGGAAAACTACAACAACTGCGAGGTCGTCGCCGTTTCTGGCGATGTGGGTCAGGGCACCGAGCTGGACGGTCTGGAAGAGAAGGCCAAGAAGACCGGCGCTTCCAAGCTGTACGTCCTCGACCTGAAGAAGGACTTCGTGGAGAACTACATCTTCCCCACCCTGAAGTTCGGCGCCAAGTATGAGGATTATCTGCTGGGCACCAGCTTCGCCCGCCCCTGCATCGCAAAGGCTCTGGCCGATATCGCCATCAAGGAAGGCGCAGACGCCATCTGCCACGGCTGCACCGGCAAGGGCAACGATCAGGTCCGTTTTGAGCTGACCCTGAAGGCCCTCTGCCCCGATATGGCCATCATCGCTCCGTGGCGTGAGTGGGACATCGAGAGCCGTGACGAGGAGATCGACTACGCCGAGGCCCACAACATCCCCCTGAAGATCAACCGTGAGACCAACTACTCCAAGGACAAGAACCTGTGGCACCTGAGCCACGAGGGTCTGGATCTGGAGAACCCCGCCAACGAGCCGCAGTACAACAAGCCCGGCTTCCTCGAACTGGGCGTGTCCCCGGAGCAGGCTCCCGACACCCCGACCTACCTCACCCTCCACTTTGAGCAGGGCATCCCCACCGCCGTGGACGGCAAGGAGATGGGCGCTGTGGAGCTGGTGGAGTACCTGAACAAGGTGGGCGGCGAGAACGGCATCGGTCTGCTGGACATCGTCGAGAACCGTCTGGTGGGCATGAAGAGCCGCGGCGTCTACGAGACCCCCGGCGGTGCCATCCTGTACAAGGCCATCAACGTGCTGGAGACCATCACCCTCGATAAGGAGAGCGCACACTTCAAGGCACAGCTGGCGCAGAAGTACGCCGATATCGTCTACAACGGCCAGTGGTTCACCCCGCTGCGGGAGGCGCTGGATGCCTTCGCCAACAGCCTTGAGAAGACCGTGACCGGCGATGTCAAGCTGAAGCTCTACAAGGGCAACATGATCAACGCCGGTGTGACCTCTCCGTTCACCCTGTACGATGAGCAGACTGCTTCCTTCGGTGTCGATAAGGACTACGACCAGTCCGATGCCACCGGCTTCATCAACCTGTTCGGCCTGTCCATCAAGGAGCGTGCAAAGCTCTCGAAGAGCTGGCCGAAGATCGAGGGCTAAGCGGTACACAAAGCCAACTTTCCCCGCTGCGTGTTTTCTACACTTTCACACAGCGGTTCTAAAACCGGCATGGTTGCCGGCGGCACCGCCGCAGGAGCGTTTTCCCCTGCGGCGGCTTTGCCGTTTCTAAGAGGTATATTTTTATGGCAGAACAACTCTGGAAAGGCCGTTTTTCCAAGGCGGTCGATTCGCGCGTCAACGACTTCAACTCTTCCATCCGCTTTGACCAGCGGATGATCGCGCAGGATATGCGCGGCAGCGGCGTTCATGCCGCCATGCTGGCAAAGCAGGGCATCATCTCCGAGAAGGACTGCGAGGACATCCTCAACGGTCTGGCTTCCATCGCGGATGATCTGGCTTCCGGCAAGCTGGAGGTCGATCCCAACGCCGAGGACGTCCACACCTTTGTGGAGCAGACCCTGACCGCCCGCATCGGCGACGCGGGCAAGCGGCTGCACACCGGCCGCAGCCGGAACGATCAGGTGGCGCTGGATATCCGCCTGACCCTGCGGGACTACAGCAAGATGCTGCAGGGCCGCATCGTCGATCTGGTGCAGGTCATCTGCAAGAAGGCGGCGGAGAACACCACCGCCGTCATGCCCGGCTACACCCATTTGCAGCGGGCCCAGCCCATCACCTTCGGCCACGCGCTGATGGCCTACGCATGGATGCTCCTGCGGGACTTGCAGCGCTTTGAGGACGCCACCGCCCGGATGGACGCCCAGTGCCCGCTGGGTTCCGGCGCGCTGGCCGGCACCACCTACCCGCTGGACCGTCAGTTCACCGCCGAGAAGCTGGGCTTCGCGGCTCCCTGCGCCAACAGTCTGGACGGCGTGTCCGACCGCGATTTCTGCATCGAGCTGGCCGCCGCCATCTCCACCTGCATGATGCACCTGTCCCGCCTGTCCGAGGAGATCATCCTCTGGTGCAGCTGGGAGTTCAAGTTCATTGAGCTGGACGATGCCTTCACCACCGGCTCCTCCATCATGCCCCAGAAGAAGAACCCGGATGTCACCGAGCTGATCCGCGGCAAGACCGGCCGCGTCTACGGCGACCTGAACACCCTGCTGGTCATGATGAAGGGCATCCCCCTCGCCTACAACAAGGATATGCAGGAGGACAAGGAAGCCATCTTCGACGCCGTGGATACCCTCGACCTCTGCCTGAAGACGGTGACCCCCATGCTGGACACCATGAAGACCCTGCCCGCCAACATGCGCCGCGCCGCCGCCAAGGGCTTCATCAACGCCACCGACTGCGCCGACTACCTGACCAAGAAGGGAATGCCCTTCCGCGACGCTTACAAGCTGACCGGCTGCATGGTCTCCGACTGCATCGCCAAGGACAAGACCCTCGAAGAGCTGACCCTCGACGAGTTCAAGGGCTACAGCAGCCTGTTCCAGCAGGATATTTACGACGCCATCGACCTGATTAAGTGCTGCGAGGGCCGCACCAGCTACGGCGGCCCCAGCGAAGCCAGCGTGAAACACCAGATCGAACTGGCCGCCGCACAGTTGGACGCATGGGAGGCGAACAACGCATGAGCGTGAAAGTTTTTATTGACGGCTCTTCCGGCACCACCGGTCTGCGCATCGCCGACCGTCTGGCCGCCCGGCCGGAGATCGAGCTGCTGAGCATCTCTGCCGAGGGCCGCAAGGACGTGAACGAGCGGGCGAAGGTCATCAACTCCGCCGATCTCGCCTTCCTCTGCCTGCCCGACGCGGCCTCGAAAGAGGTCATGCCCCTGCTCCGCCCGGATGTCAAGGTGCTGGATACCTCCACGGCCTTCCGCACCGACCCGGCATGGGATTACGGCTTCCCGGAGCTGAAGGGCCAGAAAGAGAAGATCAAAAATTCCTATCGCGTGGCCGTGCCCGGCTGCTACGCCAGCGGCTTCATCAGCATTGCCCGGCCTCTGGTGGAGCTGGGGCTGGCCCCGGCGGACTATCCCTTCAGCTGCACCGGCATCTCCGGCTACTCCGGCGGCGGCAAGAAGATGATCGCCGAATATGAGAGCGCCGACCGCCCGGCCCATAGCAAGATCGACGCCCCCAAGAGCTACGGCCTGACGTTGGCCCACAAGCACCTGCCGGAGATGCAGAAGATCAGCGGCTTGGCCCACACGCCCGCCTTTGTGCCGGTGGTCTGCGATTACTATTCCGGGATGCAGGTGCTGGTGCCGCTGGACCTGAAGCTGGCGGGTACCACCGCCGAGGCTGCGGCCGAGGGCATCGCGGATTATTATAAGGACGGCGCAACGGTCTCCGTCCATGCGCTGAATGAGCCGCTGCCTGAAAACGGCTTGTACTCCAACGCCCTCTCCGGCTCCGACCGGATGGAGCTGTACCTGACCGTGAACGCGGCGGGCGACCAGATGATGCTGATCTCCCTGTTCGACAATTTGGGCAAGGGCTCGTCCGGTGCAGCGGTGCAGTGCATGAATCTGATGCTGGGGCTGCCGGAAACGGAAGGATTGGAGTAAAGGACTCGCCCTCTCAGTCAATGCCTGACGGCATTGCCAGCTCCCCCAAAGTGGGAGCTTTACAAGGAAGAGGATTTTGATGCTAGGGGGTAAACCTATGTCTTACAAGGAAGTAGCGGGCGGCATCTGCGCGCCCAAGGGTTTCGCGGCGGCGGGCGTCCATTGCGGCATCCGCGCCAATCACAATGAAAAATACGATCTGGCGCTGATCAAGGCGGACGTCCGCTGCGCAGCGGCCGGTGTGTATACCACAAATAAAGTCTGCGGCGCACCCATCAAGGTGGACCGCGCCCACCTGACCGACGGCTATGCACAGGCCATCCTCGTGAACAGCGGCAACGCCAACACCTGCGCCGCCAACGGCGTGGCGCTGGCCGAAGAGTGCTGCGAGCTGGTCGGCAAGGCGCTGAACATTCCGGCAGAGGATGTTCTGCCCGCTTCCACCGGCGTCATCGGGCAGCCCATGGTCATTGACCCCTTTGCCCGCGGCATCCCTGCCGCCGCCGAAAAGCTGGCCGCCACCGCGCAGGGCAGCACCGACGCGGCAACGGCCATCATGACCACCGACACCCACAAAAAGGAATACGCCATCCAGTTTGAGCTGGGCGGCAAGACCTGCACCGTGGGTGCCATCGGCAAGGGCAGCGGCATGATCGCCCCCAACATGGCCACCATGCTGGCCTTCTACACCACCGATGCCGCCGTCTCCCCCGCCCTGTTGGAAAAGGCGCTCAAGACTGTGGTTCCCGGCACCTACAACCAGATGAGCGTCGATCTGGATACGTCCACCAACGATACGCTGATCCTCATGGCATCGGGTCTGGCGGGCAACCCGGAGATCGTGGAAGAAAATGCGGACTATGACGCCTTCGTGGCGGCTCTGACCGCCATTGCCGAGCACATGTGCGCCGAGCACGCCGGTGACGGCGAGGGCGCGACCCACCTCATCACCTGCGAAGTGACCCATGCGCCCGACCTGAAGACGGCGCGGGCGGTCTCCCGCAGCGTGGTCTGCTCCAACCTGTTCAAGGCGGCGGTCTTTGGCCGGGACGCCAACTGGGGCCGCATCCTCTGCGCCATCGGCTACACCCCCGGCGATTTCTCCATCGATAAGGTCTGCGTCTGGCTGTCCAGCGCGGCGGGCGAGGTGCATGTCTGCGAGAATGCCGCCTACCACCCCTACAGCGAGGAGGAAGCGGCCAAGGTTCTGGCGGAGCACGATGTCCTCGTCAAGGTGGATATGGGCACCGGCGATGCCAGCGCAAAGGCGTGGGGCTGTGATCTGACCTACGATTACGTCAAGATCAACGGCGACTACCGCACCTGAGAAACGTGTATAGAGCGGGAAGAGGAAACATATGAAAAACGAAGAAATGGCCCTCCTGTTTTCGGAGGCGACCCCTTACATCCAGAAATACCACGGCAAGACCATGGTCATCAAATACGGCGGCAACGCCATGATCAACGAGACGCTGAAGAATGCCGTCATGAACGACCTCGTCACCCTGACGCTGCTGGGCGTGCGGGTGGTGCTGGTCCACGGCGGCGGCCCGGCCATCAACGAAATGCTGAAGAAGGTCGGCGTGGAGAGCCATTTTGCAAACGGTCTGCGGGTGACGGACGACGCCACCATGGAGATCGTCCAGCAGGTGCTGGCCGGTAAGGTGAACAAGGACCTTGTGGCCAAGCTCCGGGGCCGCGGCGTCGGCCTGTGCGGCATGGACGGCCAGATGCTCCGCTGCACCGAGCTGGACCCCCAGCTGGGCCATGTGGGCGAGATCATCCATGTGGACCCCACCCTGATCCAGAACCTGTTGAACGGCGGCTACATCCCGGTCATCGCGACGGTGGGCATGGACGACCTCGGTCAGGCGTACAACGTCAACGCCGATACCGCTGCCGCCCAGATCGCCATTGCGCTCAAGGCGGAAAAGCTCGTTTCCATGACCGACATCGCGGGTCTGCTGCGGGATAAGGACGACGAGTCCACCCTCATCCCCGAAGTGGAAGTCTCCGAGATCGAGGGCTACAAGTCCGCGGGCATCATCGCGGGCGGCATGATCCCCAAGATCGGCGGCATGGCCGACGCCATCTATCAAGGCGTCCACGAGGCCGTCATCATCGATGGCCGCGTTCCCCACTCCATCCTGCTGGAGCTGTTCTCCAACCGCGGCTCCGGCACCCGTTTCTACCGGAGAAGTCATCAGGAGTAAGACTTGCTGAAAGTACAGAAGAACTGTATAATAAGAGAAAAAGCTCCCCCTATGGGGGAGCTGGCGAGCGAAGTGAGACGGAGAGGGCGAGGACGCTCCGAAGGAGGAACAATCTATGGATTCCGAAAAAGTCATCAAGCGGGACAGCGAATACGTCCTGCACACCTATAACCGCAATCCCATCGTGCTGGAAAAGGGCCACGGCCTGTACGCCGAGGGCCCGGAGGGCCAGAAGTATCTGGATCTCACCAGCGGCATCGGCGTCAACAGCCTTGGCTACTGTGATGTGGACTGGGCCGAGGCCGTGGCCGAACAGGCCCACAAGCTCCAGCATACGTCGAACCTCTACTACACCGCCCCCTGCGGCAAGCTGGCCAAAAAACTGTGCAAGCGCACCGGCATGAGCAAGGTCTTCTTCGGCAACTCCGGTGCCGAGGCCAACGAGGGCGCCATCAAGGCGGCCCGCAAGTACAGTTTCGACCACTACGGCAAGGGCCGCGATACCGTCATCACGCTGGTGAACAGCTTCCACGGCCGCACCATCGCCACCCTGACCGCCACCGGTCAGGAGGTGTTCCACAACTACTTCGGCCCCTTCAATGAGGGCTTCCTCTACGCCCCGGCGGGCGACTTGGAGGCGCTGACCGAGCTGGTGGACCGCCATACCTGCGCGGTGATGCTGGAGCTGGTGCAGGGCGAGGGCGGCGTTGTGGCGCTGGACCCGGAGTATGTTCAGGCGGTCCGGAAGCTCTGCGATGAAAAGGACCTCGTCCTCATCGTGGATGAAGTACAGACCGGCGTTGGCCGCACCGGCACCTTCCTGTGCTGCGAGCATTACAACCTCAAGCCCGATGTGGTGACGCTGGCCAAGGGCCTTGGCGGCGGTCTGCCCATCGGCGCGGTTCTGATGAACGCGAAAGTGGCCGAGGGCATGGGTGCGGGCACCCATGGCTCCACCTTCGGCGGCAACCCGGTGGTCTGCGCCGGTGCCAATGTCGTGGTGGACCGGATGGACCAGAGCTTCCTTGCTAACGTGAACGAGCGCGCAGTCCAGCTGCGCACCGGTTTGGCCAAGCTCCCCATGGTCAAGAGCATCTCTGGCATCGGCCTGATGGTGGGCATCGAGTTCTTCGGCAACGTCAAGGCAGCGGATGTCCTCGCGGCGTGCCGCGAAAAGGGCCTGCTGGTGCTGACGGCCAAGACACGTCTGCGTCTGCTGCCGCCCCTGACCCTGACGGCTCACGATGTGGAGATGGCCCTGACCATCCTGAACGAGGTGCTGTCCGAAATGGCTCAGAAATCGCCGGAGGAACAGGCATGAAACATCTGCTGAAAATGGGCGACCTCACCCCCGAAGAGCTGACCCACATCCTCGATGTGGCGGACAAGCTCAAGGCAGACCAGAAAGCTGGGGGCACCGCTCCCCTGCTGAAGGGCAAGAGCGTGGCGCTGATGTTCTCCAAAAACTCCACCCGCACCCGCACCAGCTTTGAGGTGGGTGTGTATCAGTTGGGCGGCCTTGGAAATTACATGAACGCCGCCACCGAATTGCAGTCCGGCCGGGGCGAGCCCCTCAAGGACACGGCCCGTGTGCTGGGCCGCTATTACGACTGCGTGGTGTGGCGCACCTACCGCCAGCGCGACCTCGAAGAGTTCGCCGAGCTGGCGGGCGTGCCGGTCATCAACGGCCTGACCGATTACGCCCACCCTTGTCAGGTGCTGGCCGACCTGATGACCATCCGGGAGCGCCGCGGTGCGCTGGAAGGCCAGACCCTCTGCTTCATCGGGGATGGCTGCAGCATGGCCAACAGCCTCATCGTGGGCTGTCTGCTGGCGGGCATGAAGGTCCGCTGCGTCTGCCCGCAGGGCTACCGCCCCGCCGCCGACGTGCTGATGTTCGCCCACAAGTACGGCGAAAAGTTCCAGCTCCTGACCGACCCCGCCGAGGGCGTCAAGGACGCCGACGTTGTGGTGACGGCGGCATGGAACACCGCCCCCGGCACCCCGGAGAGCGAGCGCCGTCTGCGGGATTTCGCGGGATTTCAGGTCACGAGTCCGCTCATGAGCAAGGCAAGATCCGACGCCCTGCTGCTCCACTGTCTGCCCGCCCACCGCGGCGAGGAGATCTCCACTGCCGTCTTTGAGGAGTACGCCGACGAGATCTTCACGGAAGCCGAAAACCGCCTCCACGTCCAGAAAGCTGTTCTGGCAGTGCTGCTGGCGAACCAATAACAAAGAAAACTGCCGCATCGGGGAACACCCCCGGTGCGGCAGTTTTTTTGTTGTGTTGGTCTTACACGCCCGAATAGGCGGAGAAGCCGCCGTCCACGGGGAGGCAGATGCCGGTGATGAACCCGGCGGCGTCGTTGTTCAGCAGGAAGAGCAGCGCGCCCACGAGGTCACGCTTGCTGTCGCCGAAGCGGCCCATGGGGGTGGCAGCAAGGATCTTGCCGGTGCGGGCGGTGGGGGTGCCGTCCTCGTTGTAGAGGAGCTTTGCATTCTGGTCGCTGGCGAAGAAGCCCGGCGCAATGGCGTTGACCCGGATGCCCACCTTGCTGAAGTGGACGGCCAGCCACTGCGTGAAGTTGGTCACGGCGGCCTTGGAGCCGGAGTAGGCCGGGATCTTGGTCAGGGGCAGGTAGGCGTTCATGCTGGAGATGTTCAGGATGTTGCAGCCCTCGCGACCGACCATCTGGCGGGCAAAGGCTTGGGTCGGCAGCAGGGTGCCGATGAAGTTCAGGTTGAACACCATCTCCACGCCGCTCTCGTCGAGGTCGAAGAAGGTCACGGTGTCGGTGTCGAGGTCGCCCATCTCGAAATATTCCTTGTCGGTATTGGCGCGGGAATTGTTGCCGCCCGCACCGTTCACGAGGATGTCGCAGGGGCCGAGGTCAGCCAGCACGTCCTCGGCCACCTGTAAGCAGTTGGCCTTGTTCATGACGTTGCAGGTGTAGCCCTTGGCCACGCCGCCCTCGGCTTCGATCTCATCGGCCAGCGCCTTGAGCTTGTCCATATTGCGGCCCAGCAGGGCAACTTTCGCCCCCGCGCGGGCCAAGGCCTTGGCGAAGATGGAGCAGAGGGTGCCGCTGGCACCGGTGACAACGGCGACTTTGCCGGAGAGGTCGGTGTTCAGAACGTTCTTTTCCATGGTGTACCTCCGTTCAATCAGACTTTGCCCGCACCCTTGTCCAAGATCTTATTGAACCGTGTGAAGAAGGTGAAGGCGGTAACGGTTGCAGCAAGGATGTCGCTGACCGGCTCGGCGAGGAAGACGCCGAAAACGGGGTCAGAAACCAGATGCGGCAAAATGAAGATGAGGGGGATCAGCAGGATGATCTTGCGCAGACAGGCCAGCAGCAAGCTGACTTTGGCCTGCCCCAGCGCCATGAAGCTCTGCTGGCACGCGATCTGAACACCCATGGCGAAGATGCCAGCCATATAGATGCGCATGGCCCACGTGGTGTACTCGATGAGGGCGGCGTCCGAAGTGAAGATGCCCGCCACCGCGCCGGGAACCAGCATCATCAGCAGCCAGAACAGGGTCGTGTAGCCGAAGCAGAGGGTCAACTGGAAGCGGAAGGCCTCCTTGACGCGGCTCTTTTTGCCCGCGCCGAAGTTGAAGCTCATCACCGGCTGGCCGCCTTGGCAGATGCCCTGAAGGGGCAGGGTCGCCAGCTGGGAAGCGCTGGTGATGACCGTCATGGCGCCCACGGCCACGTCGCCGCCGTACCGGGCGAGGCTGGAGCTGAAGCTGATGGAGAGCAGACTCTCGGTGGAGAGCATGACGAAAGAGGAGATGCCCAGCGCTACGACGGGCAGGATGGTCTTCTTTTCCGGCTTCAGGTACTCTTTTTTCAGCTTGAGAGTGGTCTTGGGGCCGGTGAGGAAGCGCAGGATCCAGATGGCACCCACGGCCTGACTGAGCACGGTGGCGATGGCCGCGCCCTGCACGCCCAGACCCAACGCGAAGATCAGGATGGGGTCCAGAATGATGTTGATGACCGCACCGATGACGGTGGTGAGCATACTGATCTTGGCGAAGCCCTGCGTTGTGATGAAGGGGTTCATGCCCATCACCATGAGGACGCAGACCGAGCCGAGGATGTAGATGCGGCTGTAGGCCAGCGCGTAAGGCAGGGTGGTATCGCTGGCACCGAACAGGCGCAGCAGGGTGGGTGCGCTGGCGTAGAACACGACCGTCAGGAGCACCGCGAAGATCATCAGCATGGTGAAGCTGTTGCTGATGATCTTTTCCGCCTGCTCCTTATCGCCTTGGCCCATGGCAATGGCGGTGCGGGGGGCACCGCCCGCACCGATGAGCATGGCAAAGGCGTTCAGCAGCATCAGGATGGGGGTGAACAGGCCCACGCCCGTCAGCGCCGCCGCACCGATGCCGGAGATGTGGCCGATGTAGATGCGGTCCACGATGTTGTACAGCAGGTTGACCACCTGCGCCACGACCGCCGGGATCATCAGCTGGAGCAGCAGCTTCTTGACGTCGCCGGTGCCCATATCTTGCTTTTTCTGTGTCTGAGGCATTTGATTCTCCTTGTAAAAATCGATAATCAACACCCCGGAAGGGGTGTTGATTATCGATAAACGCTTAGTAATTCAAACCGAAGTTCATCTCATAGTAGTTGCCGGCGGCGTCGCGGTAGGCGTAAGCCTTGCCGTTCTCGTCCTTCATGCTGTCGGGCATGTAGGCATCCTTGGCGTAGCCGGGCACGTCGTTGGGGCTGACGCAGACGCCGTCCGGGTTGACAGCCAGAACCTCATCGTCCTTGGGCAGGGTCAGCGGCAGCTTGCCGACCGGGGCAAAGCGGCCGAACATGACGTCCAGCGTAGCGGAAGGATAGGTGTCGAAGCCGACGGTCAGCGCGTCGGAGACCTTCTCGATGCTGCCGACTTCCCAAGCCAGCGGGCAGTTGATGTTGGAGACGACCTTGCCGCCGCGCGCGTGGACCGCCTCGGCGATGCCGGGGATGCGGTTGGCACCCACCAGCGTGGTCTCCTTGTGGGTCTCGGCGGTGGGCTTGCCGCTCTCGTCCACGTTGCAGACGGTCTTGTCCTCGCAGATGTCC
>OLQU01000289.1_pt1 | contig 45478 bp, 31 predicted proteins | sample 1672271 | NCBI WGS metagenome assembly OLQU01 (sample SAMEA3136666, study PRJEB25190) | human gut metagenome | biome: human gut; feature: human-associated habitat; material: faeces | place: Austria | collected 2013 | reverse complement strand
ACCTAAAGGTAGTGGGTTTCCGCCTATGGCAAACGAAAGGATTTTATTTATGAAAAAGCTCATTGAAAATTTTATCATCATTATGGTACTTACTATTGCCATATTATTCTCATATGCTTTAATAGAGAAAAAAATAAGTGGACGCAGCAGTTCGGAATTTATAAATTTCCTTTTCAGTACGCAGGAAAAGGCTTCCAGTAATAAATCTTCTGTTACTTCTAATAAAGGAAACAGCAAAAAAGGAAATAATTCATCCACGCAGTCGGCAGATACTATGAATTATCGTGCTGTCTGGCTCAGTTATTTAGAATTTAACAGCTATCGGAAGTCTGTAAAAAATAATAATGAAAGCAGCTTCCGAAAGTTTTATAAACATATTTTACAACAGATAAAGACTATTGGCTGTAACAGGATTATCGTACAGGTCCGCCCTTTTGGAGATGCTCTTTATGCATCAGATTATTTTCCGTGGGCAGCCTGCATTTCCGGAACACAAGGGAAAAATCCTGGATATGATCCTCTGAAAATCATGACAGAAATGAGTCATAAAGAGGGCATTTCTATTGAAGCCTGGATTAACCCGTATCGTATCTCCTCCGGTAATTCTATTCGCAGTCTTTCTAAAACAAATCCCGCCAGAAAATGGTTCTCCGTTCAAAACACAAAAAGAAATATTTTATCTTATGAAGGCAGTCTTTATTATAATCCTTCTTCAGAGAGTGTAAGAAATCTTATTATACAGGGCGTAAAAGAAATCGTGCAAAATTATAATGTAGATGGCATTCATATGGATGATTATTTTTATCCTTCCTTTACTGAGAAAAATGTAACAACAGCATTTGATGCTCCAGAGTATAAACAACAGCAGAAAACAAATTTGTCATCCACGGATTCAACATCGCTCACTTCTGCAGATAAATCCTCAAATGAAATCTCTTTAGCAGATTGGAGACGTGATAACGTAAATCGACTTGTATCCGGAATTTATAAAGCTGTAAAAGAAATCAACTCAGATGTTACTTTTGGAATCAGCCCTGCCGGAAATTTAGATAATCTACGGAGTGATTTAGAATATTATGTAGATATTGATACATGGGTATCCCAAAATGGATATGTCGATTATTTAATGCCACAGATATACTGGGGATTTACAAACGAAGTGGCTCCATTTGATAAAATGACTGATGCGTGGTGCATTCTTATGGAGAACTCACCAGTAAAACTTTATATTGGACTCCAGCTTTATCGGATGGGTAGTACTGAACCGGGACAATCGGATGAAAAAGAACTTCAAAAAGCCTCCCTGCTGAAAAAAGAACTTTCCTATCTAAAAAAGCAGAAAAAAATAGAAGGCTACTGTCTGTTTAGCTATCAGTATCTTGATTGTCAGAATAAAAAATATCATTTTGATGCAGAGCAATTTTCTGCAAAAAGGAAAAAAATTTTAAATCAGATTGTAAAATCCTTTAAAAACAATTCATAGGATCTGTTTGAAAAACAAAAAACGACATCCTTCAACAAATTTCATTCCACTATTGGTATATCTATGATATATTGAAAAAGAGAAAATATTCTTGAAAAATTACATTTGGAGGGGAAAACATGAAGAAAACATTAAATGGCTTGCAGCCGGTGAAAATATCTCTGTCGGTCATACAACGGCTGCCGAAGCAAATTTGGGTTGGAGAGAAGATGATGAGCCTTATGCTGGACAGGGACATCGTAGAAACATGCTTTCTTCCGATTATAATTGTGTCGGAATTGGCCACGTTTATTATAATGGAGTACATTACTGGGTAGAAGTATTTGCAAATAGACCGGAGATAAATACAACGGAAATTCCGGCAAACGACAGTACAGAAACGGTTTCAGTTTCTGTAGATAAAAAGAAAATCAAAACGGTCGATGTAACATTTGACCAGGATGCCTATTCCTTACGAATAGGAGAGAACATAACACCAATAATTACAGAGACCAGAATAGATGTTGTTAATTTCTCGTCACAGGGAAGAGGCTTAGCACCTGTTCTGGATACCCCTGTTGTCTCAATAGACGATTCCTCAGTAGCATCCTATAACAATAATCAGCTTTCTGGTTTAAAGGAGGGTACAACAAATCTGAGTGCAACCCTTTATGGTATGACTGCATCAGGTTCGACAGTATCTGTCCATGATTGTAAGAATCATTGGGACACTGGAAAAGTTACTAAAAAGTCAACATGTACAGAACCTGGAGAAAAAACTTTTACCTGTAGCATCTGTAGGCAAACTACAAAAAAAGAAAGCGTTCCTGCAACTGGACATAATTATGCGTCAGCCTGGACTACAGATATAGCTGCAACCTGTGAAAAAACAGGTACAGAAAGCCGCCATTGTCAAAATGAAAACTGTACAGCAACAACAGAGCAAAGAAGTATTGCTGCTTTAGGTCATAACTGGAAAGATAATGGAGACGAAACTGCTATATGTACTCGTAACGGATGTAAGGCAACACATACTCATGCATGGGATTCTGGAACAATAACTACAGAGCCAACCTGTACAGCGCAAGGAGAAAGAACATATCATTGTACCTATGAAGAAAATGGAATTTGTACAGCTACAAAAACAGAAGCTGTAAAAAAACTTGGGCATAGGTATATCCTAACAAAAAGAGATAAACCAACTTGTGAAAGTGATGGCATTCTTTACGGTAAATGTAGCCGCTGTTCAAAAACGATCACTCAGCAAGATACCAAAAATCCAGCATTAGGACATGATTGGAAAGACAATGGGGATGGGACAGCAACGTGTAGCCGAGAAAGTTGTGGAAAGAAGCATACTCATGATTTAGATTCAGGAACAACAACAGTAGAACCAACTTGTACAGCCGCTGGAGAAAAAGAATATTGTTGCACTTATACAAACTGTCCTTATAAAAAAACGGAAACCTTAAAAGCAACCAATCATAAGAACAAAGAAACTAGAAATGCAGAAAAACCAACCTGTCAAAAAGAAGGTTATACCGGAGATATCTATTGTAAAGATTGCGGAATACTGATTTCTTCTGGAAAAGTAACTAAGAAATATGACCATGACTGGGATAGAGGTACAGTTACAAAAGAAGCTACCTGTAAGGAAGAAGGAAGCGTAACCTACAGATGCGAAAACTGTGATGAGACAGAAACAGTTAGCATTAAAAAGACTGCACATAATTACAAAATAATGGAACAGAAGGATGCTACATGCACAGAAAATGGATATTCGATTTCTGCTTGTCAGACCTGTAATGATAAGAAAAAAGAAGAAATTGTTGCAAAGGGTCATTCCAAAGGAATTAGAAATAAAAAAACTGCAACCTGCAAAGCGGAAGAATATACGGGAGATACCTATTGCCGTATTTGTAAGACCCTTTTAGAAGAAGGAAAGATTCTTCCAAAGTTAGAACATCAGTGGAATGATGGCACAGTAACAAAAAGAGCTACTTATCAGGCAGCAGGAGAACTTACATACCGCTGTAGGAAGTGTGCAGCAAAAAGGATAATTTCCATAGAAAAATTAGCTTATCCAAAGGCAGGTACATCATATACTATTTCTGGAAACGAGTATAAAATATCAAAGCCAGGAGCAGAGGTAATTCTTGTTAAAACAAGTAAAACTACCAAAAATGTAACCGTTCCAGCCCAAATTTATGTACAGGGAATAACCTACAAAGTAACTTCCATTGGAGCGAAGGCCTTTAACAATAATAAAAATCTTACAAAAGTAACGATAGGAACAAATATTATAAAAATCAATAGCAATGCATTCTTTAATTGTAAGAATCTAAAAACTGTCACCATAAAATCTGTGCGCTTAACAAAAAAAGCTGCAAATAAAAAAGCTTTTAAAAATGCTCACAAAAAGCTTGTTATTCGGGTGCCTAAGAAGGTAAAAAAGATTTATAAGAAGATTTTTAAAGGGCTGAAAGTAAAATAGTAAATAGTAAGAAGATTACCAATGAAAAAAGGTCAGAAAATGCTGGCCTTTTTTCATTGAATTTAAGTCGAGCCTCCTAAATTATAAAGTTGAAAACCTAGAACGTAAATAGTAGATATATAAAGCGGTTACAGATACTCTTTTTTTACAACTATTCGTTAAAGTTGGATTTCGCGAATAGTTAGAGAACTTTTCTGATTTGATTCAGCTATGGCAAAACTGACGCCATAAGAAATAAACCTCTTTATATCTGTGACTTTAGTCGCTACGTGTTGGATGTTCGCCCTTATGCTCGCATCCAGCACTTGCTCCGAGGCTACAGATGTTTATACTCACTCAATCTCCTTATAAAACCATCGAATTCAGGGACATAATATCTTTTTCTCTTCCAGCTATATATCCTTGTAAAATAATATAACGTCACTTTACGTTATATTACGCAAAAATAATCCTATATTTAAATTGTTTTCTAATTTTCTAATAGAAATATTTTTATTTTATTCAATACTTTTCCAATCTATTCTTGAAAATAAAAAAGCATCCTATTTCTCTAAGGAATTTAAGAATGCTTTTTTATAGCTGCTTAGCCTGACAAATTATTACTTAATCTCAACAACTTCGTAATCTTTATCTTCAACTGTTTTCTTTAAGACATCATCTGCAATCTCTTTTTCTAAAGTAACTACAGCCGTCCCCTTCTCATGGCTTACTTCTGCTGAAGCTACCTCTGGAAGTGCTTCTAATGCTTTCTTTACTGCTGCTTCACAGTGTCCGCACATCATTCCTTTGATATTCATTGTCTTTGTCATTTCATTTACCTCTTTCTTTTCATTATTATTTATGTTAATTAAACTAACATCTATCGCTTTTTTCTTCTTTTTATCTTTTTTTGTACTTCGAATATTTAACAGGTTTAAACGTAATGCGTTTGTAACAACACAGAAACTGGATAAACTCATTGCTGCCGCTCCAAACATTGGATTTAATTTCCATCCTAATACTGGGATTAACAGACCGGCTGCCAGAGGAATTCCAATTGTGTTATAGAAAAATGCCCAGAATAAGTTTTCATGAATATTTTTTAATACACCCCGGCTTAAGCGGATTGCAGCTGGAACATCGGCAAGTTTACTCTTCATTAATACAACATCGGCCGCATCCATTGCTACATCGGTACCTGCTCCGATTGCAATACCTACATCGGCACGAGTTAATGCTGGCGCATCATTGATTCCGTCCCCAACCATAGCAACTTTTCCTTTTTCGCCTAATGCACGAATAACGCTTTCTTTTCCATCTGGAAGAACGCCTGCGATCACATTATCTACACCTGCCTGTTCTCCGATTGCCCTTGCGGTACGCTCATTATCTCCGGTGAGCATTACAACATGGATTCCCATTGCTTTCAATTCTTTAATTGCCTGTGGGCTATCTTCCTTAATTACGTCAGCTACGGCGATAATTCCAAGCAGATGATCATCTTTTGCAAAGAAAAGTGGTGTTTTTCCGGCAGACGCTAATTGCTCTGCACTATGCTTTATTTTTTCAGAGATAGATAAACTCTTTTCTATAAAAAGTAAGTTACCACCTATAAGTGTTTTATTATTTAATGTTCCAGTAAGTCCATTACCAGGAACAGCCTGAAAATCTTCTACAACAGGAACGGTGAATTTTTTCTCATCGCCATATTCTACAATTGCCTTTGCTAATGGATGCTCACTCTTCTTTTCCAGTGAAAATGCTGTTTCTAAAAGCTCCTGTTCACTGATTCCGTCAACCGGAAGAATATCCGTTACTTTCGGCTGGCCATTTGTGATCGTTCCGGTCTTATCTAAGGCAACAATATCAACCTTACCAGCTTCTTCTAAAGATACCGCCGTCTTAAATAAAATACCATGCCTAGCACCAACACCATTCCCAACCATAATCGCTACTGGTGTCGCAAGGCCTAACGCACAAGGACAACTGATCACAAGAACAGAAATACCTCTTGCAAGGGCAAATCCAACTGTCTGTCCGGCAAGAAGCCAGCCAATAATCGTGATAACCGCAATCGTAATAACTGCCGGTACAAAAATACCAGACACTTTATCAGTAATCTTGGCAATAGGCGCTTTTGTTGCTGCTGCATCACTTACCATCTTAATGATCTGGGAAAGGGTTGTATCCTCTCCTACTCTTGTAGCCTCACATTTTAAAAATCCGGATTGGTTAATTGTTGCTGCAGAAACATTGTCTCCTTCTGCTTTATCTACTGGAATGCTCTCTCCAGTAAGAGCTGCCTCATCAATTGCACTGTTTCCTTCAAGAACAATACCATCTACCGGTATACTCTCGCCCGGTTTTACAAGAAAAATATCGCCCTTTTTCACTTGTTCTGCGGAAATGATCTGTTCCTGACCATTACGAACAACGGTAGCCATCTTCGGAGCAAGATTCATAAGACTTTTTAATGCATCTGTTGTCTTTCCTTTTGAATATGCCTCTAATGTTTTACCAAGAGTAATCAGTGTAAGAATCATGGCAGCAGATTCAAAATAGAATTCATGCATATAGCTCATAACAAGCTTATTATTACCTGCAGTCTGTGCTACCGTCATTGCGAACAAGGCATACGTACTATAGCTAAATGCTGCCGTTGCCCCCATCGCAACCAAGGTATCCATATTCGGTGCCCTGTGAATAAGGCTTGTAAATCCACTGATAAAGAAACGCTGATTGATTACCATAATAATTACGGTAAATAAAAGCTGTGCAAGCCCCATGCCTACATGATTATTATTTAAAAATCCCGGCAATGGCCAGTTCCACATCATATGTCCCATGGAAAGGTACATAAGTGGCATTAAAAAGATAAGAGAAATAATTAATCTCTTTAATAGCTTTGGTGTTTCTGTATCTGCCAGAGCTTCCGCTCCCTGACTACTCTCTTTCTCGGCTCCTTTTACAGAAGCATGGTAACCGGCCTTTTCTACTGCAGCAACAATATCTGTTGAAAGAGCTGTTCCCTCTACTCCCATAGAATTCGTTAAAAGACTCACCGAAACACTTGTAACACCAGGAACTTTAGAGACCACTTTCTCTACACGCGCCTGACATGCGGCACAAGTCATTCCGGTTACGTTATACTGCTCCATCTATTTTTATCCTCCTGTCAAATTTATTATTATGTTTTTAAAATGTATCTTTATATCATGAATTCAAGAATGCCCCGGCATTCTTGCTGCGAGATGCGCGTCATGCGAGGTGGGAATCATCTCACATCTGATATACCTAAAAAACGATACTTTCTTCTGAATGATTAAATTACTGAAAATTGTTACTTCATAAGCTTCTGCAATGTGGATACTAATTCTTCCACAACCTCATCATTTCCCGCCTGAATATTTTCTTTTACACAGGTACGGATATGATTTGCAATCAATATTTTATTAAAGCTATTCAATGCTGCATTAATTGCAGATACCTGTGTAAGAATATCAATACAGTACGCATCATTCTCTAACATAGAACGAACCCCTCGAACCTGTCCTTCAATACGGCTTAAACGATTAAGCAATGCCTTAAATTCTTTTTCTGAGCGAACTTTCTTCTTTACACTGCAATTTTGGCACTTCAGTTGAGAAGAACTGCTTTTAAAACTATCATTCGCTCCACAGTGACAAGATAAAGAAATATCTTCTTTATTATTACAACACTCTCCCATAGCATTTTCCTTTCTGTAAATTTTATTCTCTATCAGATAAATGGGATTATATACCCTATGAGGGTATTTTGCAAGTATTATTTAAAAAAATTATTATTACAAGTTAGAATAAAAAAGGACCTATCCTTTGTAGTGATAAATCCTTTAAATTCAAAAATTTTCAATATTTTATTTCAAAATAATCCAGATACTGTTTATATCTATCCTGTGCTGTCAGGCAAGTATCTCTCAGATACCCCTTTTCATTATCCCATTCTTTTAAACCACGGTAATAATACATTTTTAAATTATCCTCAATAATGAAAGGAACAATGTTATATTTCAGACATTCTTTGAACATAATAATTCTTCCAACGCGACCGTTTCCATCTTGAAACGGATGTATTCTTTCGAACTTTACATGAAAATCTAAAATATCGTCAAATGATACCGTCTGTTTTTTATTGTATTCGTTAAGCAATTTTTCTATTGTACTTTTTACTTTTTCAGGTGGTGTGGTAATCAAATCTCCCACCATATTTTTCCTTGATTTATATTCGCCCACGTTAAACCATGAAATTCTACTATCAGATGTATTTGTCTTTAATATTTTATGAGTATTTTTAATAAAATCCTCGTCTAATATATCATTTGCAGAATCAATCATATAATCAAAACATTGAAAATGATTAATAGTTTCCATTATATCATCAATATTTGCTGGTTCTTGTTCAAAGCCGATTGTATTGGTTTCATATATTTATATTTATAAATACACGTAGTATTCTCTTGATAAAATGATTTAATAATTTCCATAATTAACCATACTATAATCCCATGTAATAGTATCTAATAAAAGGAATTCTTCTGTTCCTATTGGTTTGCCATCCCGATATGTGGAAAATACATCGCATGATATCACATTTTTCTTTTTTGTAATAGTTTCCATCGGTGTATGCCCGACTACCTGCAGGAATTGTTGTGATTTATACATCTTCACATCTGTATACTGTGGTCTGAGCCAGATTGGGGATCCATCATACCACATCTTCATTTCTCCAAGATGATTAACATAATCTAAAACATCATCTACATCATCATATTTTGATTTAGGAACATGCAGATTAACAAAGTCTTTCGACATCCCTGCATGAGAAAACAAAACATTATCAATTCGATGCACATACTTTATTAGATTACCCTCTGGCAATACTTCCTTTAAATCAATCAATTTCTTTTGTACAGTATAAGCGGCCATAGGGCTATATCCCGTTTCCAACTTATGCCAGACATAACTTAAATCATGATTTCCGTAGCACCAGGCGGTATCGGGATATTTTTTTGCAAAACTGATAGCTGCATCATAAGTTTCCTCATAAAGTGAGATGTCAAACTGCTTGTTCCAGTCATCAGGAATATCCATCAGACAAACAGCTCTTTTCGCAATTCCCCTCTCCATTAATTCTGCTGCCTGTTTAAACATAAATGGTTTCAAATGAACATCTGGTATTATAAGAACCTTCATACATGTTTTCCCCCTTTTTAGAGCGTGTTTGAAAAATCATTCCTTACGATAAATAAACACCTTCTTTAATATTTTCGACTATTTTTTTATTATACAAATAACAATCTCTTTTTACCTACAATGCCTGATATAAAATCCCATATAACTCCCTCATATAAAATGTTGGAAATAACCACCAGGCAGTATGTCCTGATACTGCTCCAACAGAAAAACCAAGTGATTTTGCTATCTGTGAAGCACGATACTGATGATATTCACTCGTTGCAATCGCTATATTGTTCCCCAATCCTTTTTCTTCCATTATCTTTTTAGAAAATCGCAGATTTTCCCTCGTAGAAGTTGATTTATCTTCTTTTATGATTCTTGAAGAATTAATTCCCTTCTTTGTTAGGTATCGGTACATACACTCCGCTTCACTGATTTTTTCTCCCTCGCCCATTCCACCAGATACAATACATTGTGAATTGGGATTTTCCTCTAAATAAATGAGGGCGGCATCTAACCTTTCACGCAAAGAGCGGCTGGCATGCTCGCCGTATACTTTACATCCAAGTACAATAAGTGTTGCATTCTCCTGCGGCTTTTTTGCTGATGCCTTTACGATAAGAACGGTTTCGATAACAGCAGTTATAACTACAATGCCAATAGCAATTGCCATAATACCAATCACACATTTTCCCAAAAAGTATTTTTGCAAATAAAATATTCCTTGCTGAAAATTCTTATAAAAAATGCCCCCTATCAGTAAAATACCACTGACCACTAACCCTGTAAGATTCCCAATATTTAAAATTCGGTGAGTGAATAATGGAATGCTGAACCATATGAAAAAAACTGTACCTGCTAGAATTATTAAACTATGTATCATTTTCAATTTCTAAGACCTGCCTTTCTTATCTTGTAAATTTTCAATTGCGTATTCGTAATTGAATTTATTCTAATACTTTAAAAGTATATCATATCAAGCTTTTCCTAGCCATATTTTACGATTCTCTTCTTTTTCCCCCTTTTTATTTTACACAATAAAAGAACTATACTTTCGTTCCCCTTTAATTATTAAATGAATAATTTCTGGCTACCTACAAACAGGTCTCATCATATCAAAATATTTATGTGTAGTTGTATAAAAGTTCAATACAAAAAAGTTCAAGAATATTTATTTTGTATTGAACTTTATTTTTCTTTATGCTATACTCTACCTAACTTTTACGAAAAGAATAAAGCAAATTGAACTTGTGATTCAATTACAAAAAATAGAAAGGAGCAGCTACATGATTCAAAAAGAAGTCTTCTCAGAACGATTAAAAGCTGCCATGAAGAAGCAGAACCTAAAGCAGATTGACCTTGTACGAGCGGCACAGGTACAGGGAATTAAACTTGGAAAAAGTCATGTAAGCCAGTATGTAAGCGGTAAAACAGTTCCACGAACGGATATTTTACTGTTTCTGGCGAAAACATTACAAGTAGAGGAAGAATGGTTAATTGGAGTATCTAATGTGGAATCTGATACAGAAATCTCTGCCTCTAATAGAAATATATTAGATACAAACAAAACCATATTAGGAAATAGTAACAAAGAAAATTCAGAAGCACTTACAATGTCTGCTAAAAGACAGAAAAGTTCAATTTTCGAAGCAGAAATTATAAGTGATATCAATAAGAATATACAAACAACTTCTGCAGCAACTATTAGCAGGAATATTAGCAATAAAGAGGGGAAAAAAATGCGTGAATTTAAGAAATCATCCAAATTAGACAATGTTTTATATGATGTGAGAGGACCGGTTGTTGATGAAGCCACCCGTATGGAAGAAGCCGGAACTCATGTTTTAAAATTAAATATTGGTAATCCTGCTCCATTTGGTTTCCGTACACCGGATGAAGTCATCTATGATATGCGTCAACAGTTAACAGATTGTGAAGGATATTCCAATGCAATGGGACTCTTTTCAGCCAGAAAAGCAATCATGCAGTACGCACAGCTAAAACATATCCCAAATGTAAATATTAATGATATCTACACTGGAAATGGAGTTAGTGAACTGATTAATCTTTGTATGTCCGCACTTCTTGATAATGGAGACGAAATCTTGATTCCTTCTCCAGATTACCCATTATGGACTGCTTGTGCTACATTAGCTGGCGGAAAACCTGTTCACTATATTTGTGATGAAGAATCCGAATGGTATCCAGACATTGATGATATCCGCAAAAAAATCAATGACCGCACAAAGGCCATTGTTATCATCAATCCAAACAATCCAACAGGTGCGCTATACCCAAAGGAGGTATTAGAGCAGATTGTACAGGTAGCAAGAGAACATCAGTTAATCATTTTTTCTGATGAAATCTATGACCGTCTTGTTATGGATGGTGAAAAACATATTTCCATCGCTTCTCTCGCACCGGATTTATTCTGTGTAACATTCAGCGGATTATCCAAATCACATATGATCGCCGGTTTCCGTGTCGGCTGGATGATTTTAAGTGGAAATAAGGCTATGGCAAAAGACTATATTGAGGGATTAAACATGCTCTCTAACATGCGTCTCTGCTCCAATGTTCCAGGCCAGTCCATCGTACAGACGGCACTTGGCGGTCACCAGAGCGTAGAAGATTATATTATGCCAGGTGGAAGAATTTATGAACAACGTGAATTTATTTACAAAGCGCTGACAGACATCCCAGGAATCAGTGCCGTAAAACCAAAGGCAGCCTTTTACATTTTCCCAAAAATTGATACGAAAAAGTTCAACATCGTGAACGATGAACAATTCGTATTAGATCTGCTTCGTGAAAAGAAAGTCCTTCTCATTCACGGTGGCGGATTTAACTGGCAGCAGCCCGACCACTTCCGTGTGGTATATTTACCGCGAATTGAGGTATTAAAAAAGGCAACAGATAGTATGGCAGACTTCTTAAATCACTATCGCCAGTAATTTACTATTTAATTCATTAAGAGACAGACGCCCGGGAAGAGAACCGATACCCTATATTTGTGACTTTAGTCGCGGCGGTTTAAATGCTCGCTTTATGCGCTCGCATCTAAACCTTGCTCCGAGACCACAAATATGCCTTATTGGGAGCAGTGGCTTCGTCTGTAGTGTATCTAATGAATTAAATAGCAATTAACTCTTTTCCTAATTCTTCATCGGCATAGAGTATATTTATGTATTCGCCCAGTAATGCAGCATGAAGTGCTTCTTTTTTCTCAAGTCCAGAAGCAACTCCAATTTTACATGGAATTTTTTTCAGTTCTTCTAATGTAATGCTAATACGTCTTTTTGCAAAAGAACTGCTTACCGCTTCTCCCCGTGCATCAAAGAAGCAGGTGCAGACATCTCCTACCGCTCCTTTTTCTTCTAGTTCAATAAAGTCTTCTTCTTTTAAAGAACCGGAACGATATAGAATGGTATTCCGACTCAGATTACCTACTCCAAAGAGAGCAATCTGGCATTCTCGTGCTAATGTGAGTGCGGCAGAGATATTTCTTTCTTTTTTTAGCATCTCTGCAATCTCGGCAGAATCTACTGCGACTGGTGCTGGAATGACATAAGCTTCCCCGTGTCCTGCTCTGGCAATTGCCTGTGACAAATCATCTGCACCGACAGGAACAGATGTCTCATTCGTTTTTCCATTAATCTGCACCACTTTCACGTTATGCACGCCCAAATCAGAAACATAATTTGCAAAGCTTTTCATGGTACGCCCCCAGGCAGTTCCGATAATACTTCCGTCATTTAAATAGGAAGATAAATCTTTTGCTGCTGCTCTACAGACATCTTCCTGTACTGCAACAGGCGCATCTGAAAGCTTTGGAACGAGAAATACTTTCTCTAAATTATACTTTTTCTTTAAAGAAGCAGATAGTTCCTCGTTAGATAACACAGGATATTCCACAGTAATTTTGATATATCCCATCTCTTCTGCTTTCTTTAACATTCTACTGACAGTTGATACAGACATTCCCTCTTCCTGTGCGATAACCTTCTGATCCATATGCGATTCATAATACTTTTTAGCTACTCGAATTATTTTAATTATTTTATCATTTTTCATACTTTTCCCCCACAGCCATGCCGTATTTATCAATTTATTATAAAGTATCAACGACACTGTGTCAATCTGTACAGAATAAAAAGTGAAAATATTTGCAAAAAAATATATGTGAAAATATAAACATAAAAATATTTGCATTTTTTATTGACTTAATATTAAAATCCTGTTATACTGCAACAAGTGGGTATTTAAAGATGTTAATACTCCGGCATATGTTATGTGATTCCTATGTTTTCACATAAGAATATGTATTTATAATTGTATGTTCCTAATCAGATTTTTGCATGGCATCTCCTGTGCAGATTTGATTATTCAACATTTTCAGGAAGAGTTATCCTGAATTTCTTTTCTCCCGAAGGTTCTTTCACTTCTGTTTCTATTTCTATTTCCCTACTCTACTACAGTTCCAAAAAGAAACTTCGGGCGAAGGGATTTTATTGTAAGTTGCGAAAGGTGGAAATCAACATTTGTTAATTTCCACCTTTATTTTTTTAATAGATAATTTATCAGAAAAAATATAAAAAATTTGTCTCTCTACAAAAATAGAGCGTATTTAAAACCCCAACACCAAGGATGATGCCATGTATAGCTGCCAGATTAAGCATAAAATAATAAGCAAAAATGTATATTTCATTCATTTTTCTTTTTTACTAAATGACAGATTGTTGTCATCATTTTTTCTATATTTAAAGGTTTTGCCAGATGAGCATTCATCCCTATGGCAATGCACTTTTCAGCATCTTCCTGAAATGCATTCGCTGTCATAGCTATAATTGGTATTGTTTTTGCATCTGAATGTTCTAATGACCTGATCTTCTTCGTAGCTGTATATCCATCCATAACAGGCATCATCAGATCCATCAGAATTGCATCAAATGTTCCTGCCGGTTTCTCTTTAAATAATTTCACTGCCTGCTGTCCATCTTCCACTCGGGTAATCAACGCTCCGACATCTTCGAGAACTGTCTTCGCTATTTCCGCATTCAGCTCATTATCCTCTACAAGGAGAATTCTTGTTCCTTTTATCGTGTGAATTGCGGGTGGCTTCATGGCATTCTGATTTCCATATACCTCTTCTTTCGATGCTATGTCAAAAGAAAGATCTACCGTAAATTTTGTTCCAATGCCCTGTCTGCTTTCTACCTGAATACTTCCATCCATCAGTTCTATCATGGATTTGATAATAGAAAGTCCCAGCCCTGTTCCCTGCACCTTATTTTCAGTAGTGGTATGTTCTCTGGAAAATTCTTCATAGACATGCGGAAGATATTCTTCACTCATACCAATGCCCGTATCTTCACATGAAAAAATATAATGTATCTTTGAAGGATTCTCTGATGCGGCCTCATGTATTTCTACATAGATTGAATGTCCCTCCGGGGTATACTTTATAGCATTGCTGATAATATTCAGCATAATCTCCTGTAACTTTGTCTGATCACAGACAACATAATGATGTCTTATATCTAAATCGGCATAATACTGCAGATTCTTCTTTCTGATATCCTCTTCAAACACTGTATGTACCCTGTGAAATAATGCATCCATATCCTCAGCTTTTAATTGTAATACCGCTGTACCGCTTTCAATCCGGGCCATTTCCAAAATCTGATTGATAATCATCAGCAGAAGATTACTGGAAGACTGTATCTTTCCCAGATATTCTTTTGCCTTTTTTTCATTCTGCAGATTCTTCTCTAACAAACCGGAAAAACCCACAATTGCATTCATCGGAGTTCGGATATCATGGCTCATATTGAATAAAAATCTTGTTTTTGCCTCGCTGGCGTTTTTTGCCTGTTCAGCAGATTTTTTCAGCTCCGCTTCATATTGTCTTTCCCTGTGTTTTTTGCTGAATATCAAATAAAATACTGTAGCAACCAATAATGAGTATACATAAGAAACGACAATACACATAATCCAGTAAGAACGTGGAATCCATCCTTCTGAGGGTATAATGTCAAAATACCATGTGTTATTGGGAACTGTGCATTCTACTGTCAGAATGTTGTCCGGCATATCATCCTGACTTTCTGCCAGAATAATCCTATCGTTGCCGTCTCTGTCATAGCTCCAGATTCTGTAGCAGAAATCTGCATCACTTAAATAATCAAGATTTATTTCATCAATGAAACGATTCCAGTCAATCACCAGAATCACAAATCCCCAGAACTCCCCTTTGTCTGAATTATTATCCTGATAAACTGGATTAAAAAGCAGTGCTCCTGTTCCTCCCTGCTTTAACTGGTATGGTCCCCCAATCGTATATTTTCCGCTATCCCTTGCCACAACTGCATCCTTTTTTCGCTCATGCTCCTGTAGCATATCCAATCCAAAGGCTCCCTCATTTTCCTGTTTCGGATAAATGTCTGTAACAATACCCTCAGGTGCCAGCTCAAATGCCTTTATCACACCATCTTCATTTGGAATCTTTTCTGCCAGTTCAGAAAACGTATTCTCATCCAGATTTTCTCCGGCACTGATATAATTTCCCAAAAGATTAGAGAGAATAATATACTGATCCAGTCTTGCCCTAACTCTTTTCTCCGTAATCTGCGCCATATATTTTCCAGTTGCCTTTTCATTTTTTTCCAGATTATGGAGCAGAAAAACGCTAATAAAGAATGCTGTCAGAAAAGCAATCAATCCCACAATATAACAATATATTTTTATCTTTTTATACAGTCCGCTATCCTTTTTCATTCTGCTATACCTCTGTTATTCTTTACCCGATTACTGACACATCTGATTACCAGCACAGAATTCCCTGCAGATTCTGTATCTGTGGTTCAATTCCTGATGCACACCATTCAAATGTATTTTTAAAACTTTCCTTCTTTTCTGAATTCCATTCAAAAATATACGCTCTGTCTGCTGCTGTATATTTTCCAACACTCTTCAGTATAGATGGTGTCATGTCATCCAGCTGCTTTTCATTCTCTGCCTGACTCATAAAAGAAATCTTATGAAGGATTTCATCCATGTAATGCAATTTACTTTTTATATCATCTCTGTATTCTTCCATATAACTTTTCCCCAGTTTATAATTATTAGCTGCCTGTCCCTAACCAATATTCTCAAAACAAAAAAAGCACTGTCTTTTCAGGCAATGCATCTTAAACGTTGTAACTGGCTGCTATTTTGCAGACCATATAGCTTTGTGTCCCAGACTTTCGGCTGATTTGCTGACGAATCTTTTTCTTTTATTATACATTTTTTCTTGAAATAAGTCTATTGCAAATTTGTCCGTAAAATTTTTCTGTAAAAAGAAAAAAGATGGCTAACGACAACCATCTTCTCTCTGTTCTATATTATAATGATAAGAAAAAAACAGTGCTTTACTTCGCACACTCCATAATTATCGCTTCACATCTGTCATATCCAAGCTGTGAACTGTTCAGGCACAACGTGTAATTGCTGGCTTTTCCCCATTTTTGATCCGTATAAAAGTTATAATTTGTCATACGTCTTTTATCTATGTCTGCCATCATTTTGACAGCTTCCTTCTCTTCTACATTATGTAAGTCCATGATACGTTGTATTTTTTCCGGCATATCCCCATGAATAAATACATTCAATACATCGTTCCAATCTCTTAGGATAAAATCTGCATTTCGTCCAATAATTACACAGGACTCTTTTTCTGCCAATTCCAATATAACCTTTCTCTGTGCCTCATATACCATATCCTCAACGGATTTTCCTGTAATATCACGTCCGGCAAGTGCATAGGCAAATAATCCTTTTTTGGGAGATAACTCTGCGCTTTCCTGAATATATTCTGGTGATAAACCAGACTTTTCTGCAATCTCACTAATGATATTTTTATCATAGTAAGTAATTCCAAGTTTTTTTGCAACTTCTTCTCCGATAAAACGTCCACCGCTTCCAAATTCTCTGCTGATTGTAATAATTCTTTTTGCCATTTCCAGTTCCTCCTTAATTTAAAACATCGACCTTATTTTTTCTGATTTTCTTTAAAAATACATATCCTGCCAGACATGCAATGACTTCGGTAATCGGAAACGCCCACCAGATCAGGGAGACTCCCATCTGACCATTTCTGACAAATAAAGAAAAGACTCCTGCCAGTGGCAGAATGATAATAAGCTGTCTTAGAAGTGAAATAACCAATGATTCCATACCACCATCCAGCGCCTGATAAATTCCCTGATAAGCAACATTAATTCCCGCAAACAGAAAACTAATAGAAATCACTCTCATCGCACTGATAAAATATTCTCTTGACTGTCCTGCATTAAACAGCGTTGCAAAAGCTCCAGGGAAAATCTCTGTAATTGCAATTCCCAAAATCATTAATACAATCGTATAGAGAAGCCCATATTTGATTCCATCCTGAATTCTTTTTTTACTTCTCATTCCATAAGCAAATGCAATGATCGGAGTGATCGCATCTCTCAGACCAAACGCAAGGAAGAGAACAAACTGCTGAACTTTATAAAACAACCCATAGGCTGTCTGCGCTGACGGATTGAACTTCAAAATCAGATTCATTACATAAACCATAATAGATATCAGAGCCTGAGCAATAATTGCCGGAAGTCCGATTGCATAAATTTCTTTTATAATGCCAATATCCGGCTTCATATATTTCGCATCATGTTCAAATTCCTTATTCAATTTCATATGAAAAATGAACAGTAACACTGCGGATGCTACCTGACCAATTACCGTTGCATAAGCTGCACCTTTTACACCCATTTTAGGAAAAGGTCCTATACCATAGATCATAATAGGATCAAGAATAATATTTACAACTGCACCAACTACCTGTCCGATTGTAGAATAAAGAGAACGGCCTGTTGCCTGTAATAACTTTTCAAATAGTGAAAAGAAGATAATACCAAAAGAAATCACGCAGCATATCCTCAAATAGCTGACTCCCATCTCAAGCACTTCTGTATCTACTGTCTGCGATGAAATATATGCTTTTACTCCAAAGATACCAAATAAGAAACAAACCACATAAATAATCACACCAAAAAACAAACTGTTTCCTGCTACCTGTGCAGCTTTTTTGCTGTTTCCCTGTCCAAGTGTCCTTGCAAGAAGTGCATTGGTTCCTACACCTGTTCCGATTCCCACCGCAACCATAAGCATCTGCACCGGGAATACGAGTGTCAGTGCATTTAATGCCGCTTCACTGCCTACTCTCATATTTCCTACAAATGCACTGTCTACAATGTTATAGACCGCCTGCAATGCCATAGATAGGATTATTGGAATTCCCATCTGGATCATCAGCTTATTCACTGACATATTTTTCATCTTGTTACTTTCTGCCATTTTGTTTTAGCTCCTCTCTTTTTGCACAAAAAAAGTGTGTGCCTTGTCATATAAGCTGGACTTACGCTGACAGGCTACACACTTTTTTATGCAATATTAGTTTTTAACAAAAAAACGAGCAGCTGGTAAACTGGATTTACGCTTACTTGCTACTCGTTTGTTATAATTATATTTCCTGTTTTTTAAAAAGTCAAACAAAAATTTTTCTTCTTATTTTTCAAATGCCTTACTCTCGAATCGTTATCCACAGCAGATTCATTCCCTAAAAAATACTATCACGTTTGCAGGCTATGCACTTTTGAGTGCTGAACATCTCTGTTCAAAATGCGATTATTATGCAGAGCACTGGAAACCAACAGCAGTAGAAAAGGAATATTTTGTATGACTTTATTTTATCATGAATTTCGAATATTAATTGATTTCAATTATGAAGTGTGCTAAAATGAATCTTGCAGATTAAGGCATTGTATAAAACAATGCCATTATTTATGTCTAAAGAAAAAGAAAGAGAGTATGGTATTTATGAAAAAAAAGAAAAAAATGTCGCTGGCGATGCAGATATTTATTGCTCTTGTTCTGGCTATCGCTGCCGGATTACTCCTGCAAAAGCATGCCCAGTTTGCCGAAACGTATATCAAACCGTTTGGAACAATTTTTTTGAACCTGCTTAAGTTCATTGTTGTTCCTATCGTATTATTTTCCATCATGTGCGGAATCATTTCCATGCGTGATATAAAAAAAGTTGGCGCCATTGGTTTAAAAACAGTTGTTTACTATATGTGTACTACTGCTTTTGCCATTACAATCGGACTGATCGGTGGTAATTTATTTAAGAAAATGTTCCCTGTAATTGCAACCACAGACTTATCCTACCAGGTTGGTGAGAAAACATCTTTGATGGATACTATCGTAAATATTTTCCCATCCAACTTCATCTCCCCGATGGCTGAGGCAAATATGCTACAGGTTATCGTTATGGCATTATTAATCGGTTTTGCGATCATTCTTGTTGGAGAAGAAAAAAATACCCGTATCATTACAGCATGTAACGATTTAAACGATGTATTTATGAAATGTATGGAAATGATCTTAAAGTTATCTCCTATTGGTGTGTTCTGCCTGCTTTGTCCAGTTGTTGCAGCAAACGGTGCAACCATCATTGGTTCCCTTGCGATGGTACTTTTAGCAGCCTATGTATGTTATATCGTTCATGCAGTTGTCGTTTATTCTTTCGCAGTAAAAACAATCGGTGGAATCAGCCCTCTTACTTTCTTTAAAGAAATGCTTCCGGCAATCATGTTTGCATTTTCTAGTGCTTCATCCGTCGGAACACTTCCTATTAACATGGAATGTACAGAGAAACTTGGAACTTCCAGAGAAATCTCCTCTTTTATCCTTCCACTTGGTGCAACAATCAACATGGACGGAACTGCCATTTATCAGGGTGTATGTGCGATTTTTATTGCTTCCTGCTACGGAATCCACCTTACACTGCCGCAGATGCTTACAATCATCTTTACTGCTACTTTAGCTTCAATCGGTACTGCCGGCGTTCCTGGAGCGGGAATGGTTATGCTTGCAATGGTACTTACTTCCGTTGGACTTCCTGTTGACGGAATTGCTTTAGTAGCTGGTGTAGACCGTATCTTTGATATGGGACGTACTACGGTAAATATCACTGGCGATGCTTCTTGCTGCGTTATTGTTTCAAATCTTGAGAAGAAACGCGAAGCGAGAAAGATGGCAAAATCAATGTAATAGCGGACAAAAAATAATTTAAACATCCTTAACAGACGAAAATAAAAAGAAAGCCATATAACAGATGCTTAGTATCACTGTACTCTTAATGTCTGGCCATATTAAGAGTTTGCTCTAATACGTATCTTGTTATATGGCTTTCTTTTTATTTTTTGTGTTAGAGCGTGTTTGAAACACGCTCTAGTACTTTTATGTTATTATCTGCCATTTATCGCTTTAAAAAAAGCTTTTGTTGCATGTATTGTGAACACCGTATTCAAGAATACCCCTGCATTCTTGCTACGAGATGCGCGTAAATATTCGCATAAAATCCCTTATTTTTATCTACTTATAGGCTATTCGTATAGCAAAGAGGTATATGGAATGTTTTCTGACATATTTTTTGATTTCAACGTTGCTTTTAGGAATAAAAAGCGGATTCTTCTACCATATTTTTACTTTTTGATGTTTATTTTTTAATATTTACCCCCATATATGGGATTAATTACAATATATTAATTAATATTAATTATAAAAAATACGTCTTGCACTTTCTTTTTAGATGTTGTATGCTGTAAAAAAGGTTTTTGAGGCATTTTAGAGTATTTTAGGGGCAATATACCCTTATCAAAACTTAACAGTATTGATAAAGTCTCAGAAACAACGGAAAATGGGGCTGTGAGCCTTATCAAAACTTATTATCAAAAGTGGAGGATTTTAAATGGTTTACGGATACTGCCGAGTATCAACGAAGGGACAGGCGAAGGATGGAAACAGTATAGAGGCACAGGAAGCGGCAGTAAGAGAAGCAGGTGCAGAAGAAATATACGCAGATGCATTTACAGGGACAAAAAAGCACAGACCACAGTTAGACAAGTTGCTAAAAGTGATACAGAACGGTGACAAAGTTGTAGTAACAAAGCTGGACCGAATTGCAAGAAGTGCGACACAAGGAATCGCCCTTATAGATATGATGCTTGATAAGGGCGTTACGGTGCATATTTTAAATATGGGTATTATGGATAATACACCTACCGGCAGGCTGATTCGAACGATTATGCTTGCCTTTGCCGAGTTTGAACGTGATATGATCGTTGAACGAACGCAGGAGGGGAAAGCCATCGCCAAACAAAAAGAGGATTTTAAAGAAGGAAGACCTCGAATCAGCAAGATAAAAATTGATCATGCCCTCTCTCTTTTAGACGAGGGATATAGTTATAAACAGGTCGAGAGTATGACCGGAATCAGTACCGCTACCCTTGCCAGAAGAAAGCGAGAAAGACTTTTGGAAGAAGATTCGGAATTTTAATAATAGAATGCGTTTGAGAGAGGCTTCGGATATTTATGTGTTTACAGTTTATTTATGATATATTTTTAAGCCTATATAAATAATAGAATCATGAATAATGTGCAGGAATGTTTCTTATATAAAATATTATTATAATAGGAAGAAAATCATTTTAACATAGAGGATTTTCTGCCAAATCAAACAGATAAAAACAGCACTGTATATCACCAGCCTTTATCTTTATACACAGATTATCGATATATTACAAATGGAGGAAAAAACATGGCAAATTTTGCAATCGCAGCCGATGAAAACGTCATCGCCCGTGGTAATAAACTAATCGAAGAACTACAGGAACCAGGTGAGAAGAAGGGAGTTACATTAAATCGTCTTTTTGATCTGGTCTCAACACATTTGCAGGAAGATCAGCTAAAACGAAGTGGGGTAGATACCGAAGCATTAGACGCTTCCATCACAAATATCCGTAACCTGTTTACCGCGGCCCTCTCCGGGAAAGAAGAAATCAGGACGGAATACGAACGCCGCATGGCAGAACTTCGTGAGAGAAACGAAGAATTAGAAACAAATTATAAAGTCAGACTAGGAAAGCTTGTTTCAGAGAAAGAAGAAGCGTTACGTCAATATAACGATTTAAAAGAATTACAGGAAACTGCTGAAGCTGCCAGAAGAGCCGCAGAAGAACAGGCCGCTTCCGCTGTAAATCTTGCAAAAGAAAAAGATAAAACGAATATTATGTTAATGGAGAAGCTTCGTGCTGCGGAACAAAAAGCCGAAAGTTATGACGCTTTAGAAGAAGAAGCCCGTTCTTTAAAGCAGGAAGTTTCCAGCCTGCAATTTAAAATAAAAGATTACGAGAAGAACGAACTTTTACATATAAAAGAGTTAGAACAGCTAAAGAAAGAAAAAGAGAAGGATACTGCTACCATTGAACAGTTAACTCAGGAAAAATCCAACATACAGAAATCGCTTCAGGACGAGCTCACAGAAAAGTCTGCTCTTCTCTCTGATCAGGAAAAAGAATTAAACACTTTGCATATCCAGCTTGCCGAGCAAACAAAAGAGGCAGAACTTATAAAAGAGCGAGCAATTATCGAAAAAGAACGGGAATTGCTCGCTAAAGTAGAAGAACTCAGGAATACGCTTGATAAAGTAAAAGAAGAAAAATATAATTTACAACTTCAATTAACAAAATTAGAGCGTATTTAAAAATGCTTTCCGTAAAATCCAGATTGTAGGAACAATTTCTCAAATACGCTCTGAAAAGATTAAATAACACTATTTTTTGATCTGTTTTAATTCGATGATTTCATTCTTTTTAATTCCGGGAGAACCGTTAATAACATGACAATAAAGCATAAGCTTCCTCCAATTACATTCGATACAGGCTCTGCCATAAACACCCCATTACTTCCCATATGCATTGCATATGGGAATATGTATGTCAGCGGTACAACAATGATAACTTTACGCAGTATGGAGAAAAAGATTGCCTGTTTCTTCTTATTTAATGATTTAAACATTGTCTGACCGGTATATTGAAATAACATAAAAATAAATGCCGCAAAGTACAGTTTCATCGCAGGAATCGTATCAACCATCAGACTCTTATCAGAACTAAAAATTCCAATTAAGAATTTCGGAGCAAACAGAATCACGCTCCACGCAATCAGACTGTAAAGTAATGCAAGCCCCGACATTGTAAGCCATGCCTGAAGAACCTTCTTTGGTCGTTTTGCTCCATAATTATAACTGATAATCGGGGAAGACCCTTCCGAAATAGACCAGATTGGTGTTTCGATCATCTGACGGACACTTGAAATAATTGTCATAACGGAAACATAAACATCTCCACCAGTTGCGGCAAGTACATTATTACAGCAAATGCTTACCAGACTGTTCGTAAGCTGCATAACGAATCCTGCCGTTCCAAGGCTGACGATATTTCTGGCATCATTTCCGCAAGTCCGTATTTCTTTCTTATGCAATATATGAATTCGATATTCTGACCTTTTCGAAAGAAAATATAACACAAATCCTGCAGACAGGCACTGGGATATCACAGTTGCAATCGCTGCACCACGGATCCCAAGATGAAATACAAAAATAAAAAGCGGATCAAGTACAATGTTGGCCACCGCTCCAATAACAACAGAAATCATTCCTGTCGTTGCATAACCCTGTGCATTAATAAATGGATTCATTCCTGTTGCAATCATCGATGGAAAAGTTCCGATCAGATAAATCATAATGTAGGGATAGGCATAAATAAGAGCATTTTCAGACGCACCAAATAATCGCAGAATAGGACGCGCAAATAAAAAGCCAATGCACATCAGTATTACAGCACATACGGTAAGCATAAAAAAGGAGGTATTCATAATTTGTCCTGCTCTCTCTTTATCGCCACGACCTCTCTCAATCGAAAAAAGCGGAGCACCACCGCTGCCAAATAAGTTACTAAATGCCGTAATAATTACAATAATCGGAAAGCATAAACCAACAGCCCCCAGTGCAGTTGTCCCGATATCTGGTATTCTTGCAATATAAATTCGGTCTACGATATTATAAAGAAGACTTAAAATTTGCGCAACCAACATCGGTAAAGCCGCCTGCAGAATATTGGTTGTAATCTTTCCATTATCAAAATCAATTCTTTTCATAAATCTAATGTCGCTGTTCTTTATTGCTGTATACTTCACAGAACCGTGCAGCAAAAGATGGTTCTTCTTCTCCGGCATAAAGATGTGAAACATCTCCTACTTTTGATGCCCGGAAATACGCAATTCCCTGCTTTCTCTCTTCTGTATATAGCTCTGTAACAGAGGTAGGTGCTATTGCAAGGCTATTCCACAGTGTAAATGGAGAAACATTCCATAAATGAGAAAGTAACACGCAGATCAATCCAAAGTGACAGAAAAATGTTACGGTTTCTGTACTTTCTTTTTCAACGCGATAATATCCATTCTCTCTGATGTATCCGTGCTTTGCAAGGAAAGCATCGAATTCTTTTATGATATGATCATATACTTTTTCCATATCGGAACATTTTGCTACCAGAGAACTTCTCCAGGTATCTTTTCCCATATATTCTGCATGTTCTGTCAGATAACCAGGAAGCATATCCCACACGATTCTTGACAGATATTTTGATCCATTTTTTTCGACATCTGGATATGCTTCTTCAAGCTCCGGAGCCTTATTAATGTCCAATTTTGCAGGGAATTCCTGTAACCAGTCTAATGTCGTTGCATTAATGCCAGTTATTTCTAAACAAGGCTGTGCTGTGCGCTGTGCTCTTCCAAGAGGAGATACACAGCATTCCCCTAATCGGAGAGAAGACGCTCTTTGTGCTAATAAATCTGCTTCTCTGCAGCCTTTTTCTGTTAGTGTATCATTTTCGTAATCGGGATCACCGTGTCTTATGAATAAAATTCGCATAGTATGTAAAATCCTTTCTTATTTTTATAATTATCTTATTCTTTTCTCTAAAAAGAAAGCATATCAATGCAACCAATTTCTGTTTCTCTACAGATTAATAAATTTCATAATAGTTTTTATCAACTTCTCCGATGCAACAGGTTTTGTCAGATGTCCATTCATTCCCGCAAGGATACTTTCTTCTATAGATTCTTTTGATACCTGTGCAGTCATTGCAATGATCGGCACTGCGGCTGAATCGGCATGATCAGAGGCACGTATCGCGCGGCACGCAGAGAGTCCGTCCATCACAGGCATCATAATATCCATTAAGATTATATCATAAGTGCCGGGAGCGGAGGCGATAAATTTATCAAAGGCTTCTTGACCATTCCAGGCCTTTTCAACGGTTGCTCCATAGTCTTCTAAGTAAAATTCTGCAATCTCCATGTTCAAATCGTTATCTTCTACTAAAAGAACCTTGGTTCCATGGAGATCATTCTGTACAGATTCCGTATTATCAGAAAGATTATTAGTTTTATTTTCCGGCAATGACATAGATGTTTTCTCTACTTCCTTTTCTGTATCAGACAGATTAGACCGGCCTTTTTCTTCAATATTTTGTTCGTACTGTCTGTTAAGTGAATAATTCTCATCTGCCCCGTTTGTTCCTGTTCCCATATCTATTTTAAATGGAAGATGTAATATGAAAGTTGTCCCCTCACCGAGTGTACTTTTTACCTCAATTGTACCATGCATAGCCTCTACAAGCTGTTTTACAATGGACATGCCAAGGCCGCTTCCCTTGTAATGAGTTCTTGCACCCGCCTGTTCCTGTGTAAAAATATCAAACAATTCCTCTTTTACAAACTCTTCGCTCATTCCAATTCCGCTGTCTTTTATTTTAAACTCATACCATACCGTCGTTCCGTCGCAGGAGATTTCTTTGGAGTAGGTATCAATTGTCCCGCCAACTTTATTATATTTGATTGCATTGCTGAACAGATTCAGCATAATCTGTCGTAAACGTGTAGGGCTTCCGATGAGAATCGTGTGTTTCAGATTCTTTCTGTGTGTATGATGCGACAACTTCATTTCTAATAACTGTGCATTCACCAGAGAAGTTACGTCTGCCATGAGCTGCAGTAAATCAAAAGAAACTTCTTCCAGTACAAGCTTTCCTGATTCTAACTTACTCATATCAAGAACATCATCAGCAAGTGCCATAAGGTGCCCGGCCGATAACTGTATTTTTCCAAGACATTCTTCTAACTTTTCAGGGTTATCTTTGTTCTTACGTATAATATCGAGCATTCCCATGATTCCATTGATCGGTGTACGAATGTCATGGCTCATTCGATTGACAAACTCTGTTTTTGCACGGCTTGCAGAATCAGCCTTCTCGAATGCAAGCTGAAGACGTTCTTTCTCCTGCTCGTCTCTTTCATGAAATACGGAAGTATCTTTAAATAAAATAATTCCGTGGATTACCGTTGTTTCTCCCTGATGTTCATTATCATATACCGTATCTTTGGACATCAAGACAGTCTTTTGCAACCAGATTATTTTATCATTTTGCCCCATTTCCTGATATTCTACAGTTATCTGTTTCTCGCCAGTACGAAAACGATTTAACATCTTCTCTGAAGATTCTACGATACGGTAATTCTCTCTGGTATTTTTTGTAACAAATTCTTTTTGCTTTAAACAATAAGCATCATATGAACATGGAAGATCAATCTCCAGAGCAAATTCTCGGACCCTTTCAGAATGATAAAAAATATTTTCCAGACGATCATGGGTAAAATCAACGGTATAAACTGCCTCTGCAGTATCCAGCAAAGCTTCTACATAATTTCCGTTCTCAAGAATGGTCTGCTTCAGTTGCTCATAATACTGTGTTAACTGTAACTTTTCATCTGCAACAGCTATATCTCTGTCATGGAACACTTCAAATCCCAAAATAAAGTGGTGCAATGTGCCATCTCGTCCTGTATCACAGAAAATGACCGTTAACCGCCCATGTAATGCAGATTCTCCTTCTTGATATTGATAAGAAATTTCGTGTGAATAATTATCTTTTGTGATATGTTCCTTTAGATACTCTATCTGGAGCTGTGTCCATATCATCTTTCTGGTAGAATCGGTAGCCAGTTTATGTACGATCTGCTCTACTGCACCTGAATAACTTCCATCCTCGGCAAGGAAAAACTTACTGCTGGCACGAAGAACGCGGTACTGATCCCTAAAGGCATCACAATACAGACAGTCAGAAAACTGATAGCCCATCTCCTTTACTTTTGCAAGCAATCGCTGATTTAGCCTTTTTTCCTCTGCTGCTTCTTCCATCTTGGCACGATTCTTGTCAATATACATATTTTTATCTGCATAGCGAAACAATTCCCGCATAGTCGGAGCTTCAAAATCCTGTGACATCGCATAACCAACCGCATAACTGATTGGCATCTCCGGGTATTCCTTAGAATATCTGGTGGTCTGTTCCCGAATATCCTGAAGACACTGTTCTACCTGTGCCCGGGTAACATTTTTCAAAACAGCAATAAATTCATCACCGCCATCACGTCCAACAAAATATTCATCGGCTACAGCAATACGAAGCTGTATAGCAAAGGAACGAATATATTCATCACCCTTATCATGTCCCAAATTATTATTGATATTTCGGAGATTATTTAAATCAAATACACAGATTGCAATGGATTCTTCTTCAGGAAATGATTCCGATGCATTAAGAATCTCCTCACATTTATTTTTATTAGGAAGACCGGTTGCCTCATCCAGATACACCTTGCTCTGCAGGATACGATTCTGTGCAGCATAACGGAGTGCCTTTACAAGTTCAATGGCAATTAAAATAATAAGACCACCAATATCAACAAAAACAATCTGTTCCAAACGACTTAATGCGGATGCTTTTTCCTGCGAGTAGGCTTCCGCTAAACCTGTCGCCTCATCACATATCTGAAAGAAATGCTCACTCTTATCAATAATTGAGGTATGCTCATGTCCCTTCTCTCGAACCAGTTGGATCTCGTCACAAAGTTCCTTAAAGTAGCTGTTTAGTTCTTGCATCTTACTTTGGAAGGCTTTATCGTCTAAACGGACCAGATTCAATTCCTTACTGCCATACCGAAGTCCTTTTATATAGGAAGAAACACTTTCAATCATCTCATCATGTGGCTGTCTCGCATCTTCAAGCTTGATAATACGCTGCGTTTTTCCACGCACCAATCCCGCATAATTGACAATTCGTGCTGTTCCCTGAATCTGGCTTACTAAAAGCATAATACAGAAAAACAATATAATTAAAATTATGGTAAGTGTAATCATGCAAACGCGTGTGATATAGGATGTTTTCTTCGAGTGTTTTTTCATAGTTAATGCCTCACATCTCCGCCGATTTATATAAAATAACTGTACTTATTATATATGGCATTTTTCTTCCTGTCAATTACAGTAAAGAGGCAAAAATTTCATCTGATATAGGCATAATCGTCCAAGCAATTTTTATTTAGGTAATCAACCCATCTACCTGCTTCCAGTCTGTATAAGTATGAAATCCTTTTTCCTGGAACTTCTCTTTTGTCGCTAAAACATAAACTATATCACTTTTTTCTACCATTGTCTTTTTAACTTCAAGTTCCCCATAGGAATGAGAAGTCGGACCATCACTGCCAAGAAGCCCAGTAGTTCCTTTTTTCTATCAGACCACTTTTATCCACATAAATTTTCGAACGTAAACTCCCACGAAAAGATAAAGTCCCATTTAACTTGTCCTTTCTCTGGTTCTCAACCCATAATTTATGCCGTGATCACCTTAATTCTTTTATTCTCCAATTCCGCATTACAATAGGAATCAATATCTTTATCCGTAATGACTGCCTTCACCTGTTCTTTCAAGTTTAACGGCACGATGCCACGTTTTGAAAACTTTTCACTTTCTGTCAATACGATAACTTCTTCTGCCTGCCTTGCCATATCCCGGACTGCCTGTGCACGCATCTGGTCCTGATTGGTAAATCCCATCTTTGGAGAATACCCATCAGTTCCAATAAAAAAACGATCCACGAAAAAGTTTTCAACACATTGAAGAATCATTGGGCCGACCATTACCTGCGAATCTTGCTGATAGATTCCGCCTAGCAAATTAATCTGAAAGTTCGACTTTCCTCGAATATATTCTGCAATAAAAGCACTGTTCGTAATAATGGTCAGATCACTTTTGGTTGCAGTGAGGGTATCTGCGAGTAATGCACAGCAACTTCCGTTTTCTATCATGATTGTATCGCCGTTGGATACCAGTTCTGCTGCCTTCTGCGCAATCTTTCTTTTCTCTTCATAATGATAGGCAATTCTTCCGTTAATATCATCTGTGCTACAAAGAAGAGCAAAACCGTGTTCTCGTTTGATAATGCCTTTACTTTCTAATGCGTCCAGGTCCTTTCGCATGGTAACCTGAGAAACACCAAGTTCTTCTGCGAGAAGGGAAACTTCTATCTTATTATTCTTTGTCAGTAATTCTAATATTTTATTTCCTCTGTTTTTCATGAATAGAGTCCTTTCATTTTACAGATAATTGATTGTTCTTTTTAATACCGTAAATAAATACGTTAGGAAATTATCTGTCTTCTCTTTCTTTTCTATAAGATTAATATCAGCATACTAAGAATTTCGTAAATTTTCAATGGTTTTCATTTACGAACGTAAGAAATTTTTCCTTTCACTTAAAAATATGCATCTACTCCATTATCCAGAAAAGCTGTCTGATATTCTGTCAGATCTTCTTTATGCAAAGAAGGTTGTGCTTTATAAACATATGTTCTTATCAGAAGATCATATTTATTTTCACCAAACTGATGAAATGGCAAAAGCTGGCATGTAGTAATTCCTGTTTTCTTTAATAAGTTTGCAAATTGTACCGCATCTTCTATCGAGTCATTATATCCTGGAATTACCGGAATTCTTGGAAGAATTATCTTTCCTGCCTGCACGGCATATTTCATATTCGATAATATCAATTCGTTATAGATTCCTGTTCCTTCTTTATGTCTCTGACTGTCCCAATGCTTCATATCAAACAGAAGATAATCTACCTGTTCTATAATTGTTTTAAAAGTTTCCGTTTTCACAAATCCTGTTGTCTCGCAGCAGGTATGTAATCCTTCCTCTTTTGCTGCAAGAAGTATTTCCAATGTAAATTTTGGCTGATATAAAATTTCTCCTCCTGATAACGTAATTCCGCCATTGCTTTCTTCATAAAACACCTTATCCTGAAGAACAACATCTAATACTTCCTGCACGGTCTTCTCTTCTCCCTCTCCCTGAAGGGCCTTGTTCGGACACTCCTGGATACATTTTTTACAGCCACTGCAGGCATATGGATTTATTTTTATTTCATTCGAAAAGAAGGAAATCGCTTTCTTTGAACAAGTTTCGATACAGTGCTGACATCGAACGCATTTTCCCATATCCCATAAAACCTGAAATCCGGAATATTGACTTTCCGGATTCGCACACCACTGACAATGGAGCGGGCATCCCTTTAAAAATACAACTGTCCGAATCCCTGGTCCGTCATTTACACTGAACTTTTGAATATTGAATATCATTCCTTTTTTGTTTCTGTCTGCCTTTCTCATTTTTCTTCTCCTTTTTGTTTGATTCTATTTCATTTTTATTACAAAACGAGGTTATCTGCCTTCATATAGGTGATATAAAAGAGGACATTTCTTTTCTGATGCATCTGATATATCTGATACATTTTCAAATATGCATTTCAAATGTACTTCGGATTTATATCTGTAACTCTTTCATAAATTGCATCTATTATCTATTATTTACTTTGCTTCGTAAAAATATATTGTCATTATAGCATAACCGCTCCTATAAATCCACATAAAAACTTACGAACATAAATATTTTTAGTTTCTTAGAAAAATGTATTGACATTTAATAGGATTAATGTTAATTTAATTTCATAAACACAGCAATTATAATTTACGAACGTAATTTTAGGAGGTTTCACTATGGAGAATCAGGAACATTTTGGACGATTAACCGATAGAATGGCTGCTTTTCGTGAAGAAGTATTAGATGAAAAGCCATATATTGATGCAGAACGTGCCGTACTTGCTACACAGGCCTACAAAGAGAATCAGAATCAGCCCCGTGTCATGGTGCGAGCTCTCATGTTACAAAAGATATTGGAAAATATGAGTATTTATATTGAAGATAAATCCCTGATTGCAGGAAATCAGGCAACAAAGAATACGAATGCTCCTATTTTCCCAGAATATACGATGGAATTTGTTATGAACGAACTTGATCTTTTTGAAAAAAGAGATGGTGATGTTTTCTATATTACGGAAGAAACGAAACAGCAGCTTCGTGATATCGCCCCATTCTGGGAGAATAATAATCTTCGTGCCAGAGGGGAGGCTCTTCTTCCTGATGAAGTAAGCGTGTTTATGGAAACAGGTGTGTTTGGAATGGAAGGAAAGTTAAATGCCGGAGATGCACATCTTGCCGTAAATTATGAAAGAATCTTGTCTGAAGGTTTAAAAGGTTACGAAAAACGTACAAAGGAATTAAAAGCGGCTCTTGACTTTACCAAGCCGGAAAGCATTGATAAAAATGTATTTTATAAAGCGGTTCTTATAGTAATTGAAGCAGTACATAATTTTGCCGAACGATACAGCAAACTTGCCAAGGATATGGCACTTACAGAGACAGATGCCAAAAGAAAAGAAGAATTACTGGAAATCAGCAAAATCTGTGCAAAAGTTCCATATGAACCTGCTTCTTCTTTCCGTGAGGCAGTACAGTCTGTCTGGTTTATTCAGTTAATTTTACAGATTGAATCCAATGGACATTCTTTAAGCTATGGTCGTTTTGATCAGTATATGTATCCTTATTATAAAGCAGATATGGATAAGGAGCTGCTTACTGAAGAGTCTGCCTTAGAATTACTTACCTGCTTATGGATTAAAACTCTGACAATCAATAAAGTCCGCTCCCAGGCACATACTTTAAGTTCAGCAGGTTCCCCTATGTATCAGAACGTTACCATTGGAGGGCAGACGACAGATAAGAAAGATGCTGTAAATGAATTAAGTTTCACTGTTCTTAAATCTGTCGCACAGACAAGATTAACACAGCCAAACCTGACGGTTCGTTATCATGCCAATCTGAACAAAAAGTTTTTTGATGAATGTATTGAAGTTATGAAACTTGGTTTTGGCATGCCAGCTTTAAATAACGATGAAATTATTATTCCTTCTTTCATCAACTGGGGGGTAAAGGAAGAAGATGCCTACAATTACAGTGCCATCGGTTGTGTAGAGACTGCTGTTCCGGGCAAATGGGGCTATCGTTGTACAGGAATGTCTTATATTAACTTTCCTAGAGTTCTTCTGTGTGCCATGAATAATGGTGTTGACCTTACCAGTGAAAAACGCTTCACAAAAGGATATGGTTACTTTACCGATATGGAAACTTATGAAGAACTACTCTTGGCCTGGGATAAAACCGTTCGCGAAATGACACGCTACAGCGTTATTGTGGAAAATGCTATTGATAAAGCTTCTGAAAGAGATGTTCCTGATGTTTTATGTTCCGCTCTTACCGATGATTGCATTGGTCGCGGAAAAACAATCAAAGAAGGCGGCGCTGTTTACGACTTCATTTCCGGGCTTCAGGTTGGTATTGCCAATATGGCTGATTCTCTTGCTGCAATTAAAAAGCTTGTCTATGAAGAGAAGAAAATCACAAGACAGCAGCTTTGGGATGCTATTCTTGATGACTTCCAGTCCCCGGAAAACAAAAAGATTCAGGAAATGCTCATTGAAGATGCCCCAAAATACGGAAATGACAATGACTATGTAGACAATTTAGTTGTAGAAGCGTATGATTCTTACTTAGATGAGATTAAAAAATATCCAAATACACGTTATCAGCGCGGACCGATTGGCGGAATCCGTTATGGTGGAACTTCTTCCATCAGTGCCAATGTAGGTCAGGGAATGGGAACCATCGCTACTCCAGACGGAAGAAATGCATTTGACCCGTTAGCAGAGGGCTGTAGCCCTGCTCATAATGCAGATAAAAATGGCCCTACTGCTATTTTCAAAACTGTTTCCAAGCTTCCAACAGAAAAAATTACCGGCGGCGTTCTTCTTAATCAGAAAATGACACCACAGATGTTATCTACCGAAGAAAATAAGCAGAAATTAGAAATGTTAATTCGTACATTCTTCAATCGCTTACATGGCTATCATGTACAGTACAATATCGTTTCTAAAGAAACATTGATTGACGCACAGAAACATCCGGAAAAACATAAAGACCTCATTGTACGTGTTGCCGGATACAGCGCCTTCTTCAATGTACTTTCCAAAAAGACACAGGACGATATTATTGGAAGAACAGAACAGGCTTTATAATCTTTATTAATAATGTGTATTTCCATGATTCATAATCATTAGAAATTATTTACTATCTCAAAGCGATTATTAAACTAATTAAAGAATTAATAAAAATTATATAGAGAAATCTATTAAACAAATTATCTAAGAAAGGAATATTACCATGAAATTAATCATTGACGACGCACATATTGACCTTATTAAAAAAATCTATGAATACTATCCTGTAGATGGAGTAACAACAAACCCATCTATCCTTGCCAAAAGTGGCAGACAGCCTTTTGAAGTATTAAAAGAAATCCGCAGCTTTATCGGCGAGGAAGCTGAACTTCATGTACAGGTTATTGCAAAAGCTGCTGATGGTATGATTGAAGATGCACACCGTATCGTAAAAGAATTAGGTGCCAATACTTATGTAAAAGTTCCATCTATCCCGGAAGGTTTCAAGGCAATGAAAGCTCTTTCCAAAGAAAATATCAACATTACTGCTACTGCTATCTACACTCCAATGCAGGCTTATCTTGCTGCAAAATGCGGTGCATCCTACGCAGCTCCATATGTAAACCGTATTGACAATATGGGATTCAACGGCATTCAGGTAGCAAAGCAGATTCATGATATTTTCAAAAACAATAACTTAAAAACAGAAGTTCTTGCTGCAAGCTTCAAAAACTCCCAACAGGTACTTGAACTTTGTGAATACGGAATCGGTGCTTCCACGATTGCTCCGGACATTATTGAAGGACTGGTGAAGAATCAGGCAATCACTTCTGCGATAGATGACTTTGTAAAAGACTTTGAGGGATTGACTGGAGCAGGAAAAACTATGAGTAACTGTTAATATTTTTTAACAGTTCTATGTGACACGCTCCTGTCACTTAAGAAGTTGAGGACTTCTTGCCAGAACGTGTTTAAAAAGGTTCTGACATAGGTTAAATTTTTATAAAAATAATCACAACATAAAATACCAGCCCTGCCAAGATACACTCTATATCTTAGCAGGGCTAAAGCGTGTTTGAAAAACATTCTTACAATCTGCGCACCCTAATTTGCAGTATATTTTGCCCGTATTCGATTAACGTAGCCCGCCGCTACGCCGCCCTCATTCGGACAAAATCTCCCACAAATTATGATGCACAGCTTACAGAAGGCATTTTTCAAACACGCTATAGTACATTTTTTAGATACACTCTAATATTTCAGATTATGCCTGATCTTATTTTTCAATTGCTTTAAATGCAGCGGCCTGTGCAGTCATTCCTCTTTCAGATGCAAGTCTTTCAATAGAAGATGCACCAAAGAATCCATCAATTTCCGGTACGTTATTAATTACATAAGCAGCGTCTTCCGGATCAGCGATTGGACCACCATGGCAGATAACCATGATATCTGGATTGACTTCTTTTCCTGCTTTGATGATTTCTCGAATCTTTACGCAACAATCATCAAGAGTTAATGCAGTTTCTGCTCCAATAGAACCTTTTGTGGTCAGTCCCATATGAGCTACGAGGATGTCAGCTCCTGCTTCTGCCATTGCTTTTGCCTGTTCTGGTTCAAATACATATGGACATGTCAGCATATCCAGTTTATGTGCTTCACGAATCATATCTACTTCCAGACCATATCCCATTCCTGTTTCTTCTAAGTTTGCACGGAATTTACCATCAATAAGTCCAACTGTAGGGAAGTTCTGAACACCGTTAAATCCCTGCTCTTTTAACTGTTTTAAGAAAATATCCATTACTCGGAATGGATCTGTACCACATACACCGGCAAGTACTGGAGTTTTCTTTACGATTGGAAGAACTTCCTGTCCCATTTCTTGTACAATAGCGTTTGCATCACCGTAAGAAAGAATTCCTGATAAAGAACCTCTTCCAGCCATTCTGAAACGTCCGGAGTTATAGATGATCAGCATATCAACATCTGCTTTTTCACTACACTTTGCTGTAATACCAGTACCTGCTCCTACACCTACTAAGATTTTACCCTGTGCTACCTGTGCCTTAAAATCTTTTAAAATTTCTTCTCTGCTTTTTCTTAACATAATTATTTCCTCCTGTTTTTTATCATTTATGTTATTATTTATTTACCTGCATCAATCAAATCAATTAATTTTTGTGCCGCTGCCGTTGCAAAAGCCACATCGTTAATGTTATTATTCATCTCGATAATCTCAACGTTATCATTAGAAATATTCTTTTTTAATGTATCAAATAAAATTTTTCTTTCCTCCGGGCCATCAAATGGCTGTCCTTGTGCATCAATCATAGATACTCCCTGTTCCGGAAGGAAAAGAGCCATTTTACTTTCTGCTTCATTCCATCTTTCCGCTAATTTTTCGCCAATTACTTTATTCTCTTCCTGTGAAGTACGCATTAAAGTAACAAGTGGATTATGCTTATAAAGATTTCTGTTAGCAAACTGTTTCGGCACCTCATCAATTGGACCAAAGTTTACCATATCACATGCGCCGACAGAAACCACTTGCGGAATCTTTTTACGAACCGCTGCCCTACATCTATCTTCACCTGCGGCAAGAATGCCACCAACAACTTCATCACACCATTCTGTAGTTGTAAGATCCAGTACTCCTGTAAAAAATCCTGATTCAATCAGTGATTCCATTGTTTTTCCACCGGTACCTGTTGCATGAAAAACAAGAACTTCATATCCTGCCTTTTCTAAAACAGCTTTTGCCTGCTCCACACATGGTGTCGTTACACCAAACATTGATGCTGCAATCAACGGCTTTTCTTCTCCCTGCTCTTCTTCAAGATTCTCTTTATTTCCTACCATTCCGGCAATTGCTAATGCTGCATTCTTAAAAATGATTTTTGATATCTTATTAATTCCTGCGACATCGACAATAGATGGCATCATAAGAATATCACTCGTACCCACATATCTTTCTACATCACCGGAAGCCATCGTTGAAACCATTAATTTAGGGACACCAATCGGTAATTCTCTCATTGCCGGTGTCACTAATGCAGTTCCACCAGAGCCACCAAACGATAGAATGCCGTCAAATTTTCCTTCTTTATAAAGCTTTGGAATCAGGATTTTCATTCCTTCGGAAAGTGCGGCGGTAGCTAATGCTCTGTCCTTTTTTCTGACAATCTCATCAATATTATATCCGGCAGCTTCTGCAACTGTTTTATTGGAAACATCCGGTTCGAATATTGCCTCAAACACACCTGTATGAATCGTATAAGTCTGAAGTCCAAGTTCTTCTACTAATTTTTTTACATACAAAAACTCTGTTCCTTTTGAATCAAATGTTCCTGCTATTGCAATTGTTTTCATGTATACTCCTTTCTCCCTGTAACTCTCCCAATGTAAACTTAAACATTCTGACAACTTAATATATATTCATGAATTTTAAAAAAGAAGTAGAACTTTGTCCTTGTTGTGACTCTATTCTACTTCTTTTTCTTATATAAGTAAATGTGTTTATATTATTTTTTATTGTGTTTATATTTTATCTGGTATTATATTTATTCACTTTTCTTGTATTTATATTAGTTTTCTTTATCTGATACCATTCTTTGGTAATCTTTTGGTGAAATCCCTGTATACTTTTTAAATATTTTAGAAAACTGTGCATAATCTCTATAACCAACATTTTCTGCAACTTCTCTGCAACGATTCTGTTTCTCTTTGAGTAACTCTTTTGCTTTATTTATTCGATAACGAATAAGATATTCTGTAAAACTTGTTCCCGTCTCTTTCTTAAATCGTGTACTAAGATAAGAAGAAGATACATGAGCAACTAAAGCAAGATCTCCAAGAATAACCTCATCCATATAGTATTCTTCAACATATTTTTGAACAAATTCAACCGTTGTATGAGAATTCCAGTCTCCATCAAGTAATCGGCTCATCGGATTGTTTCTATCAAAATCTCCATAGCTCTTAAAAGCTTTCATTGTATTATAAATTGCTCTTTCTGTAGGTATTCTGTCAAATGTAGAGCCGCCTATATATCCCTGACATTCTGTATTCTGATACATGTACTGCATATCAATTGGAGTATTTGCCGGTCCGGCATATATCATCTTTATCACATTCGGATTCATCTCATTGCAAAGCGCATAAATTCTGTCTGTCATTTTTCTTGCCTCTTCGATAGAAAGATATTTTTTGGGTCCAAGAAATCCTCCTTTTGTCAGTCCAAGATTTACACAAATCACATCTGCTCCTGCCTCAATCATCTGTTTTGTCTCATCCTCTGTTGTCACAAAAGCAATAGTAAACAAATCCAGATATCTTGCCAGATGAATTGCTTCCACTTCCTGCTGATAGGTATTCCCCTCTTCTTCTAACGCCTCACGAAACTTTCCATCAATCAACGCCATCGTCGGGAAATTTACGATTCCGGAAAAACCTGCTGCTTTAATCTCTTTCAGATGTTCATATAAATGAAGAGACGGATCATTTGCCATTAATCCAAAAATAATCGGTGTCTCTTCTATAATCGGAAAAAGCTCCCTCTGCCCCATTTCCATTACCTGTTCATTACTATTTCCATAGCAAAAATAGCTGGCAAAAGAACTTCTTCCCATAATGCGGTATTTTCCCGCACTAAGAGCCAGAAGCAAATCTGCTCCTCCCATTGCTGCAAATTTAGCTGTCATGCCTGATCCCACCGCAGCACCTATAATATGTCCATTAACATTGATTTGTGCTCGCAACAATCTTAAAATATATTCTCTGTCCATCTACTCACTTCCCGTTTTTAATAATAATATTTGCCTACAGTATATCAAAGAAATGATATATTTCCCATAAAAAAAGAGTTGTACATATAATCAATAGGTTATAAGTACAACTCTGTTTCATTAAATTCTGTTTGAAAAGACTCTATTACATGTAAATATATCGCAAATTGTGATGCACATCTTGCAGAAAGCATTTTTCAAACACGCTCTAGGCACAACGATTTAATAATTCTCTTGCCGTTTTCTCATCCGTATAGAAAACGTTCATAAATCCTGCCCTCAAAGCTCCGATAATAGCATCTACCTTATTGACTCCAACAGCAATCGCAATTGTCCACTCCTTTTCCCTCAATTCCTCTAAACCAAAACCGACAACTCTGTCATCTAATTCTTTAAGAGCGATATTTCCATTTATATCAAAATATCTCGATGCAATATCCCCAACAGCTTTATTTTTCTCAAGTGCCTGAAAATCTTCCTCTTTTAAATATCCAACTTCATATAAAATGGACTCTTTTGATAAAGCTCCAATACTGAATATGGAAACCTCCGCTTCTTTTGCTAATCGAAGTACATTTTTAACCTGTGTCTCCTGTTGCAGGATATCCGATGTAAGCTTAGAATCTACAATAGCTGGTACTGGGAACATATAGCCGACACCATGCCCGGCCATGGTAAGGGCATCTACAATCTGTGAAGCACCTGTACTGCTTGCGGACTTCGCCACGCCGCCATTTAGCTGAACTACCTTAATATCCTTTGCCTTTAGAGGCTGTATCTGTCCTGCAAGACAGTTTAATGTATTGCCCCAGGAAACAGCTACTATTGTATTATCTATAATATACTTATCAAGATTTCCCGCTAATGCCCGACAGGTATCTCTTAAATTAATCTCCTCATCGTCAACCAGATTGGGACTGACAAACACCTCTTTTAAATGAAAAATGTTCTTTAATTTATCTTCCATCTCTTTTACGGATTCTACCGGAGCGTCAATTGTTACTTTTACATAACCAAGATCGATGGCCTTTTGTAGCATGCGGCTTATGGTAGATTTTGAAACGCCCTCTTCCTGTGCTATCTCGAGCTGCCCCATGTGTAATTCATAATACTTTTTTGCTACTCTTATAATTTGATATGATTTATTTGTGTCCATATCGTTTCAATATCCCTCTCTTATCGCTTTTTTCATTCTTCTTTACATATTTTAATAGATAATAAAGAACAACGCAAGAGTTTGTGAAAAAATAAGCGAATGCAATGGGAAAAATCTCGTTAATTTATTCGGTTTCTAACATTTTTACTGCTGAACTTGTTCCAATTCTGTCACATCCTGCTGCTAAGAACATCTCAAGGTCTTCTCTGCTCTTTACACCGCCAGCAGCTTTCATCTTTACATCCGAACCGATATTCTGTGCAAATAAACGGATATCTTCGATGGTTGCTCCTCCTGTTCCAAAACCTGTAGAAGTTTTAATATAATCTGCTTTTGCGTTGGTAACACACTGGCAAAGCTTTATTTTTTCTTCTTCTGTGAGGTAGCAAGTTTCAATAATTACTTTAAGGATTTTATCGCCAGCTGCTTCTTTTAATGCCTTAATTTCAGCTTCTACTTTATCAAAGTCACCATTTTTTACATGACCGATGTTAATAACCATATCTACTTCACTACAGCCCTTTGCAATGGCATCTTTTACTTCAAATATTTTTGTTTCGGTTGTATTATATCCCAAAGGAAATCCGATTACTGTACAGATATTAATTTTATCTCCGTAGGTGTCTTTGATTCTTTCGATATAGGACGGTGGAATACATACAGAAGCTGTATTGTATTTAATTGCCTCATCACAGAGCTTTTTGATATCCTCCCAGGTGCAATAGGCTTTTAATTGTGTGTGATCAATGTGACTTAAAATCTCCTGTTTTGTCATTTTTCTTCTCCTTTATTTTACTCAGTTAGTTTATTATTATTTACTTTCCAATAAATTTTTAAGCATCCATCTCCATCATTTCAGCAAGGTTTTCATATAACTTCAAATATTTATCAAAAATCTTTTCATATTTCTTATGATTTTCCATATTTGGTTCAATATCTACGTCCGGATGTACCATTTGATCTGCTGCCTGCTGAAAATTTCCATCATATAAGGCACTTGCTGCTGCAACAACTCCACATCCGAGAACTCCTGCCTGAAGCTCTTTATTTACAATAATAGGTTTTCCGGTTACATCAGAAATAATCTGCATCCACAAACGATTCTTTGTCACACCACCACATCCGATTAATGTATTGACTGGATATCCCTGATCTTCAAAGTTTTTGATAATGTTTGCAGTTCCAAATGCAACTGCTTCTAATAAAGCACGATATAAATGGGCTTTTGTATGTGTTAATTTCAGACCATAATAAACCCCTTTTGCCCGTGCTGTTTTATATGGAGTACGATTCCCCTGGAAGAAATCCAATGCTACCAGACCATCGCAGCCTACAGGTACTTCTTCTGCCTCACGGATAATGGTCTCATAACTGTCACCCTGATAAAAATTATTCTGATACCAGTCGAGAACGGAAGCTGCAGAAATCTGTCCCCCTTCTAATAACCATAATTTATCAATGACTGCACCATCATATGGTCCCCAAATTCCTTTATATTCTTTTTTCTCCTCGGCCAGACAAAGATGTACAAAACTAGTTCCCATAATGACACCAATTTTATTTGGTGCAATTACATTCAGGCCAAACATTGCCATATGTGCATCTACTCCACCCTGTACAATAATCATATCTGGATTCAAGTCAAATTCTCTCGCAAATTCAGGTGTGATTTTCCCCACATAAGCACCAATCTTATCTACTCGTGTCACCATTTTCTCTTCGTAATCTTCCAGGCCAATCGCTTCCATAAAGTCTTTCTGGTATCCACCTTCCGATTCAACATAATTCCACTTACAGGTAGCCTGGCAAATAGAGGAACTTAATACGCCGCACAATTTATAATTAAGGAAATCAAGCTGCTCAATAATCTTATAGCTTCTATTATATATATCTTTCTGATTTTCTTTAATCCATAACACTTTAGGAATCATCCATTCTGGAGAATCTGCATCTCCACAATATTTTAATACTGGATGATTTGTAGCATTAATTCTATCTGCCTGCTCAACTGCACGATTATCCATCCATAAAATTGCCGGAGAAAGTGGATTCATATCTTCGTTTACCGGAACAACTGTAGATGAAGTAGCACACACACAGCCAGAAACAATATTTTTTCTCTGTTCTTCTGAAATTTCATTAAGACAATCCCTTAATGCCTCTTTTAATCCAACCCACCAGTGTTCTGCATTCTGTTCAGCACGTCCCGGAACAGGATATTCTGTTGGATGTTCCACCTCATGCATTGCAATAAACTGCCCCTGATCATCTGTAATCCCTACACGAACTCCATGTGTTCCTGCGTCCACACCCATAAAATATTTACTCATTGATACCCTCCCTGTTTTCTCTTTTCCATATATCTTAAATTAGAAATCAATCACTACGCTTATTCCTGTCCATTTGGATAGAACATAATCTTGCTAAAGAAGAATTTCTCTGTGGCAATTTTTTCAAACATTGCCGGTGCTTCATCTAAAGATAAGCGGTGACTAATGATGTCTTTTGCTGTCATTCCGTGATTTTCGTATAAATCAACGGCACCTGTCCAGTCACTTCCTGGGAATGGTTTTCCAAAGGAATTCCAAGAACCTTTAATGGAAAGTTCTCTTCGTAAAATCTTATCTACTTCCTTTTCGGATAGTTCTAATCCCTGATGGGAAATTCCTAAAAACACAACCTTGCCAAGTTTTGCTGCGGAATTAATTGCAGCCTTCTGACAAATCGGTGCACCGGAATAATCTATAACGATATCGGATCCATTACCACCCGTTGCTTCCATAACTTTTGCGGCTGCATCTTCTTTCATTGAATTAATAACGACATCGGCTCCGTTCTTCTTCGCCATCTCTAACTTTTCTTCCCAGACATCAACAGCGATAATCTTTGAAGCACCTTTGATCTTTGCATACTGAACTGCAAAAAGACCAATTGGACCTGCACCGTAAACACAAACAGAATCGCCTGGTTTAAATTCACCAATCATCATGCTATGTAATGCATTGGCACAAGGATCTGTTGTTGCTGCATCTTCATAAGAAACTTTGTCATCTACTTTCAGAAGATTTCCTTCCTTTACTGCGATATATTGTGCAAATGCACCATCTCTTCTTGAACCATAATAATCGTAGTCTTCACAAAGAGAATATTCACCCATCTCACAATATTTACACTTAAAACAAGGAATAAGAGGAGGACAAGTTACCCGGTCTCCTGCCTTAAACTTTGTTACCTTATCTCCTGTTTTTACAATCTGACCGCCAAATTCGTGTCCTACAATAATTGGAGAAACATGAGCTCCGTACTGATTCACTCTTGGTATATCAGAACCGCAAACGCCAACAGCCATTACTTTAATCAAACATTCATCCGCTTCATAAGAAGGAATCTCTACTTCTTCTACTCTTAAATCTCTTGGTGCATACATTCTTACCGCTTTCATTTTTACCCCTCCAATTTGAAATTTGTTGCATTTATAATATTATAATAATATTTGTTTCATTTGCTGTTATCATATCATTTACGAAAAAATATGTCAATAGATTCTTGAAACTTTTTGCCTGATATATTTTTAACTGAAATTTGTTGCATTTTCATATTCTAGAGTGTGTTTGAAAAATGCTTTCTGTGATATTCCGATTTTCAAGAGGCAGCTGTTATATAATCTTAAAAAAATATACATACTCGCCGAATTATTAGACTATTCATTTGTTATGTATATTTTTTGTAAAAAATCCGAAAAATAATCGTGTATATTCTCTCTTTACTTTACAATAATAAAAAAATCCGCTACAATGGAATCGTATTCGGCAAATATGTTTTAAAATGCTGATTTCTATTATAATGAAAACACTTTGAATATTTATAAAATGGAGATCTTTTCGGACATATTTGAAATTCTGACAGATAAAAGGAGATAATAATTATGGAAAGTTTAAGATCAAAAAAAGGCTTTATATGTGATATGGATGGTGTTATCTACCACGGGAACCGTCTTCTGCCCGGGGTGAAAGAATTCGTAGAATGGCTGCAAAAAGAAGAAAAACAATTTCTTTTCCTTACGAATGCCAGCAGCCGCTCCCCAAAAGAATTACAGAATAAATTATATCGGATGGGATTAGAGATCGGGGAAGAACATTTTTATACAAGTGCATTAGCAACCGCCAAGTTTTTACAAAATCAGGCTCCGGGATGCAGCGCTTACGTCATCGGAGATCATGGTCTATATAACGCATTATACGATGCAGGTATTACAATTAATGATGTCGATCCAGATTATGTTGTCGTTGGAGAAACCGTTACTTACGGTTATGAGCACATTATTACTGCTATGAATCTTGTAAACAAAGGTGCGAGATTAATTGCAACCAATACAGATATTACCGGCCCGATTGAAGGTGGAATCGCTCCTGCATGCCGCGCTTTCGTTGCCCCAATCGAGGCAACTACCGGTAAAAAAGCTTACTACGTTGGCAAACCAAATCCGTTAATGATGCGTACTGGCTTACAGATTTTAGGAGTACATTCCTCTGAAGCCGTCATGATTGGTGACCGTATGGATACAGATATTATCGCCGGCATTGAAACAGGACTTGATACTGCACTCGTACTCTCTGGGGTATCCACAAGAGAGACTGTGAAAGAATTTCCGTATCGCCCGAGACTTATTTTAAATGGCGTAGGAGATATTGCTGAATGAAAAGCTAATCTCCGGCTATGCTGGGGAGAATAGAGTAAGCAGAATACATCGGCTTCTGTCCCCAAATCCTCTCCCTTGTTTAATTCATCTTCTTCATCCACAGCACAGAAGCCATTGCCCCCAATAAGGCATATTTGTGGTCTCGGAGCAAGTGTTGGATGCGAGCGCATAAAGCGAACATTCAACACGCCGCGACTAAAATCACAAATATGCCTTATTGGGGGCAATGGCTTCGTCTGTTGGTTCTTAATGAATTAAATAGCAATTACACCGGCTTGCATGTGCAGCCGATTCCGAGTCCGTCGGGACCGATATGACAGGAAAGTCCAAATGATAGGTAATCACTCATTACTTCCATTCCAGGAAATGCTTCTTTAATCTGTTCTACCCATTCTTTTGTAACTTCTTCTGAACTGCTTGAAGCTGCCATTAAATATACTTTTCCAGCTTTATACGCATCATGAAATGTCGTCTCTAATTCATTTTTCATGGCATCAATCATTGCTTTACGTGACTTTTTCATTCCACGACATTTCTGATATACATCTAATACTCCTGTTCCAAATTTCATAACAGGTTTAATATTTAATACGTTTGCAAGTAAAGCTGATGTGGAGCTAATTCTTCCTCCCTTTTTCAAGTATTCTAAGGTACTAAGACCTACGTAAATTACCATCTGTTCTTTTGTTTCTTCTAAAATCTTCTTAATCTCTACGGCAGAATAGCCTGCTTCTGCCATCGCCACTGCATCAAGAACACTTCGATGAAGAGGTGTGGAAACATGGCCATTATCTACTACAAAAACCTTTCCTTCATATTCTTCATCCTGTGCTAATCCCTGTGCGGTCATGCAGGAACCACTTAATCCACTACTGATTGGAATGTAGATAAGTGTTTCATATTCTTTTAACATATCATCCCAGGTTTCCATTACTTCCTGTGGAGATGGCTGTGAGGTAGATACATTAACTCCCTGACGAAGTTTTTCGTAAAATTCTTCTCTTGATAAATCTACTCCTTCTAAATATAATTCATCATCAATATAAAATGGCATTGGAAGAACTTTAATTCCTAATTTTTCTGCTTCTTCTGTAAGTATTCCGCTATGACTATCTGTCATGATTCCTATTTTTTTCATTATATGTATTTCTCCTTAAATAAACTTTCTTTTGTGAATTAATATAATAGCAGCATTTTATGTTATGATTGAACTCTCCATTGGTAAAAAACAGAGCCTTCTGTTTTGACCGTTTTAGTCATTCTCATACCTTTTTAGGGTATTTCTAACATCCTCACAAATATTACTTTGAAATTTATATTTATATTTTTTAAAAGGCAATATTACAATTATAACAAATATACTAAAAAAAGCAACAAAGCTACTTAACTTTGTTGCTTTAATCTAACTCCCCGAGTAGGACTTGAACCTACGACAGCGCGGTTAACAGCCGCGTGCTCTA
>OLQU01000273.1_pt1 | contig 46911 bp, 35 predicted proteins | sample 1672271 | NCBI WGS metagenome assembly OLQU01 (sample SAMEA3136666, study PRJEB25190) | human gut metagenome | biome: human gut; feature: human-associated habitat; material: faeces | place: Austria | collected 2013 | reverse complement strand
ACAAGCATAACAATCCCCAATAGCGTAACAAGCATAGGCGACAATGCATTTTTGGAGTGTAGGAGTCTGACTAGCATAACAATTCCGAATAGTGTAACGAGCATAAGTTATGGTGCGTTTGAGGGTTGTAGCAGTTTGACAAGCATAACAATCCCCAATAGCGTAACAAGCATAGGCGACAATGCATTTTTGGAGTGTAGGAGTCTGGCAAGCATAACAATCCCGAAGGGCGTAACGAGTATAAGTCCTGGTGCATTTCGGTATTGTAGCAGTTTAGAGAACATTAAAGCTGACGAAAAAAACAGATATTATTCTTCAATAGACGGTAATTTATATAATCGTGATAAAACAGAACTGGTGAAATATGCAATAGGAAAAGGCGATAAAACATTTAATATCCCGAACAGCGTAACAAGCATAGGTTATGGTGCATTTGAGGGTTGTAGCAGTCTGACAAGCATAACAATTCCAAACAGTGTAACGAGCATAGGCTATGGTGCGTTCGATGATTGCAGAAGTTTAGAAAATATATCTGTGGATAAAAATAATCAACAGTACAGTTCTGAAGATGGAATTTTATTCAATAAAGCTAAATCTATATTGATTCGATATGCTATTAATAAAAGTGATACACAATATATAATGCCAAATAGTGTAACAAGCATAGATGATGGTGCATTTGGTGGTTGTAGTAGTCTGATAAACATAACAATCTCCAATAGTGTAATAAATATAGGCAGTATGGCATTTGACGGTTGTAGTAGTTTGATAAGTATGATAATTCCAGATAGCATAACAAGCATAGGTGATTGGGCATTTGGTGATTGCAGCAGTTTAACGAGCGTAACAATCCCGAACAGCGTAACAAGCATAGGTGATGGTACATTTGACGGTTGTAGCAGTTTGACAAGCATAACAATTCCGAACAGCGTAACAAGCATAGGTGAAGATGCATTTGACGATTGTAGCAGTCTGACAAGCATAATAATCCCAAATAGCGTAACAAGCATAGGTGATGGTGCATTTGACGGTTGTAGTAGTTTGATAAGTATGATAATTCCAGATAGCGTAACAAGCATAGGTGATTGGGCATTTGGCGGTTGCAGCAGTTTAACGAGTGTAACAATTCCGAACAGCGTAACAAGCATAGGTAAATTTGCATTTTGGCATTGTAGCAGTTTAACAAGCATAACAATCCCGAACAGCGTAACAAGCATAGGTTATGGTGCATTTGAGGGTTGTAGCAGTTTGACAAGCATAACAATCCCGAACAGTGTAACAAGTATAGGTGATTGGGCATTTGAGGGTTGTAGTAGTTTGACAAGCATAACAATCCCGAACAGTGTAACAAGTATAGGTATATGGGCATTTAAGAGCTGTAGCAGTCTGACGAGTATAGCTATTCCAAACAGCATAACAAGTATATGTTATTGTGCGTTTTCTTATTGCAGTAGCTTAACAGATGTATATTATGGCGGCAGTGAGGAGCGATGGAACAGTATTAATATTAGTGTTAACAATTACTATCTTACAGATGCTACAATCCATTACAACAGCAGTGGAATCCCAACGGGTACAAAAGGAAATACAAATTCTACATCGGACGGTGCACCGATTATCAAATCGGTGTATGTCAAGGACAGCGGTAACAATTACAATATAATGAATACCGCCGTAAACATGCAGGAGGACAGTACTGTTTCAGTTGATTTATCGGTTGATGTAGACTGGAACGGAAACGAAAACGGAAAAATATATATTACGCAAGGTACAAAAACATCTATTGAAGTACCTAATGGGAAATTGACATTTAAACCGGGTGAGGAATTATCGGCAGGCAAGACTGTTTACATATTGGCGATTGATGAAGCAAACGGAAAATCAACGTCTACACAAGTGAAGTTAAAAGTAAACGCAAAGAACGGTGCTGAATGGAATCCGTCAACGGGAACGAACAATTTTAATTTTAAACTAGGACAAAATGTCGGTTTTACGATACCGGACAGCGTTGTATTTCCGTTTGGCGGTATGGAAATCGGTTTTGGACTTGATTTCATTCCTATAACATTTGAATATGAAAATGAAAATAAAATTAATATTGCTTTTGGTATTGACAGTTCTAATATAGACAAAACAACAGGCAGATTTAAAGATTTTAGCTTTGCGGATTACAAATCTACATTAAAGAAGAACATGAAAAAAGGCAGGGACGGATATACCGTTGCTAAAAGTAATGAAAAGCTTGTCAATGGATTAAAAAAGAAATATCCTAATATGAAATTTGATAAAGTAAAGTTTAGTGTTTCAAAGGATATGGGTTGGGATGCAGATGTGACAGGATATGCCGAAATGAGTTATTTTGACGGCGGTTGGCATTTTAATGAGGGATTTCTTGCCTTTAATGCAGAGTTTTCATATGAATATCAAGGACAAGTATTTATTTGGGTAGTTCCATGCTATTATGAATTTGGCGGCAAAGTAGGCGGAGGAATTGAAGGCACATTAAAAGATATACAAATTGACGGTTTCAAGCCTACCTTAGAAGGATATATTTCAGGAAAAGTTGGTGCTTCAATCGGCGGCGGTATCGGAGTTGCAAAGGTTTGTACCGTTGGCGCGTCGGGCAGTGGCTCGCTTAATATTAAATATGCATTGCACAGGGATTATGTAAAATCTTGGGGCGAGGGTGATGCAAATATTAATGTTAAGGTTGTAGGAAAAACTGTTGCCGAAAAGAATTTTGCACACGGTGAATTTACAATATATGAAACGGGAAATAAAAATGCGCTTATTAAGGATAAGAATGCAATAACGCTTCAATCGGAAGATGAAATGTATGATTCAATAGATATTGACAGCATATATCCGAACGAAAGCCGTGCTTATGCGGAAAATTCAACGGAGTGGTTAGGTGACAAGCCGCAGATAAATCTAATGGATGTTGATTATACAAACAAAGAGCTTAACAAGGTCGCAGACAACATTTATACGGAATGTGCGCCGCAAATATGCGAGATTGACGGCAAAAAAGTAATGGTTATTCAGTGGGATAATTCTAATCGTGCCGATGTCGACCGAACAATGCTTGTATATTCGGTATATGATGATGAAAAAGGTACTTGGTCTGCACCGAAAGCGGTTGACGATGACGGAACAGCCGACTTTTATCCTTGCTTTAAGGACGGTTATTTGGTATGGCAAAATGAAAAATCAACTCTTACAGATGATATGACTTTGACGGAAATCGATCAAAAAGCCGAAATATGCGTTGCAAAGTGGAACGGCAACGGCTTTGACGCTCCGACTGCCATAACCGACAATAACACGCTTGACACACAACCGAGTGTAACGGCTGAATCAGGCACTGTTCATGTGGTATGGACAACCAACACTAAAGATGACATTATGGGTATCAGCGGCACAAACGCAATTATGCAGTCTGATTTTGACGGTACTTCATGGTCGAAGCCGACAACCGTTAAATCGGGACTTAACGCAATCACAAATATTTCAACAGGTATTGCCGACGGTACATTCGGTATTGCGTATGTAGCTGATGATGATAACGATTTTGCAACGATAAATGACAGAGATATAAAAATCATTGCAAACGGTAAAGAGGAACAACTTACCGATAATGATGTGCTTGACAGCAATCCTGTATTTGCAAATGACATGATTTACTATTACAGCGGCGGCAATATTGCTTATTCTGATTTACACGGTACAAATGTAAAAACCGTATTTGACGAACCAAAAGCAGGTTTGACAGATTCGTTTGTTGTGGACAGCAATAAAAAAGGTGATACGGCTATATGGTGGACAAAAACTTTGGACAACAGTACGGAAGTTTATTCGTCACTTTACAAGGACGGCGAATGGAGCGATGAAATTCAAGTTACAAGCGTCGGCAATATTGCGAAGTATCCAAGCGGTATTTTGAACGATGACGGTACAATGCTTGTCGCATTTAATAACGGTATCGCAGAGAATAATCAGATAGTAAAAACAGATTTGTATACAATTTCGGTAATGCCTTCTTATGATATTGCGTTGTCGGACGCAGAGTTTGACGAAGATAATATGACGGCATATGCAACAGTTACGAATAAGGGTGAGTTGCCAATCGAATCATACAAGGTTGCTATAAGCGGAAATAATGAGAAAACTGTTTCAGAGCCGCTTAAAGCCGGTGAAAGTGCAGAGATAGAAATTGAATATAAAAAGCCGAGCGACTTCTCAAAACGAAATGTTGAATTGTCAGTTTCGATTGAAAATGTTGATGAGTACAATTTAACCAATAACTCGGCTACTCTTTCAATAGGAAATGCAGATATTACGGTTGAAAATGTAGCGGTTAATGAGGACGAAACAATTGTTTCTGCGAATGTATCAAATATCGGATACGCCGACGCGAAAAATGTAAAAGTACAACTTCGTGACGGCAGTGCAGACGGTTCGGTGATTGAAGAAAAGAGTTTTGATATAGCTGTCGGAGCAAGTAAAAATGTTCAATTCAATATTGACAAGAGCAGTATGAAATTCTTTGACGCACAAAAACAGCTTTATGTTACTGCCGAGTATGACGGAGATGAAATTTCAAAAGGCAATAATGACGGATATGTATTTATATCAAGCGGTTCGGGGGTTGCCGATTATGAAACTGAAATTTTGAACTACAATAAAAACAGTGAAGGTAAATATGTCATTAATTCGGTGGCAAGAAATAATACGGATAAAACAGTGTCGTGCGTTTTGTATTCGGCAGTATATTCGTCGGACGGAACTTTAAAATCTTGTGGTACTGTTAAGGCTGATATTAAGGCGAATACGGATACAGGCGTGGATATAACGCTTCCTTGTGAAATCGAAACAGGTGATACAATTAAGACGTTTATGTGGGATAAGAATATGTTGCCGCTTGCAAAAAATGCGGAAGTGGATATTTAATAAAGGTATCGGTAAAAAGCAAGTCATCAAAGACTTGCTTTTTATGTGGATATTATTGAAAATGTGGCAAAATATGATATAATATAATTAAAAAACATGGGAGGTACAAATATATGAAAAAACGAATAGTGAGTTTATTGGTAGCGGCGGCAATGTTGACGATGATGTTGCCGAGTGCATTTGCGGCGAGTACGGTTACGCGTGCGGAGTGGATAGAACAGCTTGTTGACGCGCTTTCTATGACGGTAGAGAGTGACGACAATATGCCGGACAATTACTTTAGCGACATATCCGAAGATGATAGCTATTATCGTGACATACTTGTGGCGGTGGAATTTGGTGTAATAGACCTTGAGGAGGGCGAGGATTTCGAACCGACCAAATCTGCAACAAGAGAATTTGCGGCACAAACGCTTAACAGTGCATTGCAATTCCAGCTTGATGAAGATTCGTCTTACACATTCAGCGAAAGCGGCGACGTTACATATCCCGATGATATACAAGTCGCTATAAATCGCGGTTGGTTTGCGTTGTCGGGCGGAAAAGCGTTACCGTACACAGCGATAACATCGGCAGAAGCAACGGCAATGCTTGATGACGCAAAAGCGGTTATTGCAGATGAAGCTGTTGATGAAAATTATAACAGCACATATACATTTGCAAACGGTGTTAAAGAAATACCGAAAGATACAGATGTGACAATCGGAAGTGATAACACTGTAACTATAACCGATTATGAAAACACAATCAGCGGCGGCGATATATTTGTTGTATATAACAGCGGTTATCCTGTTCCGTTCAAGGCGGTAAGCGTTGAAAAGAACGATAATCAAACAATAATTACAACCACAAAGGATGGCACGGATGATGCAATTTTATCAGCTGACGCAGAGGGTGAAATTGATGTTGACCTTGAAAATTTTGAAGCGGACGAACTTACAACATATTCTGTAACAAATACAAAAACAGATGAAGTTGAAGAAATGTCTGTTGAATTGCAGAGCGTAAATTATGACAAAAATTCAAAGTCGTTGAGTGTTTCAAAAAAGATAAGCTTAGGCAGTGCCGCGGCAGGAACTGTTACTGTAAAGCTAAGCAATATCAAGCTTTCGCACAAGGAAAAGGGCAGACAAGCCGAGGCAATAATTACTGCAAATTCAACAGTTACGACAGAAGTCAGCTTTGATTTCGGAAGTTATGTCGGTATTCCGTCGAGCTTGGTATTGGGAACAATACCGGTTGCAGGAGTAGGCGATATAACACTTTCAATGGACTATTCGCTTAAAGGCGGAGTAGCAATGACATGGAATGGAGAAATTAAGGCAGGTGTCACATATAATAACGGTGATTTGAGAATTGTAAAGGGATATAAAAAGACAGGCTTTTCATTCACGGCAGAAGCTGCAATTACGGCCGGTTTGAAATTGTCGGCCGGTGTTGATTTGAAGGCTATAAAGGGAATCATTTATGCAACAGTCGGCGTTAAAATGAATTTTAGTGTTAAGGGCTTTGACAGCGGAACGCCTAAAACTTGCGTTACCATAAAAGGATATTTGTATGCAACAGTCGGTGCGGATGTAAGTGTGTTCGGTAAGTCAATTCCGATAAAACCGCAGGAAATATTTAATGAAAGCAACAGCCCTGTAAGAGCGGTTTATCATTATGAGGATAATGTACTTGTCAGTGGCTGTACAAGGGGATTAAATTTAAAATATACAACGTCAACCAATTCAAAATACTTTAATCCGTCACCAAGCTACGGAAGCGGTTCATACGGCGGAGGTAGCGGAACAAGCGAGCCTGTTGTTATATGGGAGTATAAAGTTGAAGATGACGGAAACGCAACAATTACAAGCTATAAAGGTACTGCTTCGGCAGTAGCCGTTCCGTCAACGATTGACGGATATAAAGTGACAAAAATAGGGGCTTCTGCATTTAAAAACAATAAAAATCTTTATTCAGTTACTATGCCAAACAGTGTAACAGAAATCGGAAATTCTGCATTTTATAATTGTACTAATTTATCAAACTTAAAACTACCGTCGAATATAACAACATTAGGTTGCCAAACGTTTTATGGGTGTGATTCACTAACAGAAATATACATACCAAAGACATTACAGGTGTTAGATTGGCCATTTTCTAATTCAGGAGTAGTCACAGCTGAATTTGAATATGGCATAACAACAATCCCAGATGATATATTTAATGGAGCAAGTAAATTAAAATATGTAGAGATACCCGAAACAGTAACAGAAATAGGTTCTGCGTCATTTAAGAAATGTACAGCGTTAGAAACAATAAAGATACCTGAAACAGTAACAGAAATTGGAGATGGGGTATTTCAAGGCTGTACATCTTTAAAAGAAATATCGATACCTGACAGTGTTACGGATATGGGAACATATATATTCGACGGATGTACAAGTTTGACAAAGGTTAAGTTGCCAAGTGTGAGATATAATATCACATATGACACATTCCGAAATTGTAAGAGCTTAACTGATATTGTACTTCCAAGTACTGTAACAGCAATAAGAAGCAATGCTTTTTACGGCTGTGAGTCATTGACTTCTTTAGAATTACCGAGCGGAGTACAGACGATTGAATCATCTGCATTTGAAAATTGCAAAGCATTGAAGAATATTTCAATCCCCGAAAAGTGCGAAAATATATGGAATAATGCATTCAAGTCTTGTACAAGTTTAGCAAAGGTCGATATGCAGTATGGTTTGAAAAACATTTATTCAGGGGCATTTTATGAATGTGAAGCATTAAACAATGTATCAATTCCTGACAGTGTAACATCAATCGGTTCGCAAGCATTCTATGGCTGTGACAGTCTTTCTGATGTACAGTTTGGAATAGGCATAAAAGAAATACCTGATTCTGCATTTCGTCGTTGTCCGGCATTGGTTGAAATTGCGTTGCCTCGTTATTGTACAAAAGTAGCGTCAAATGCGTTTGCGGAAAATACTAAAATGACAAAAGTTACTGTATTCCCAAGCATGACTTCCATAGAGAACAATTCATTCTCATATCCTGCAAAAATGACTATGCGTGGTGTTTCGGGCAGTTATGCACAAACTTATGCAAAAAATCGAAATATGACCTTTGAAGCAATAAACAACCCTATAACGGGATTGAAATTCTATAAAGATTCTCTTGACTTCTCGGGTACATGGGAAACAAAGGTTTTACCGCTTAATATTTTGCCGTCAGACAGCACTGCTGATATAACATATACTTCGGCTGATGAAAATATTGCAACTGTCGAAAACGGTGTTGTAAAATCAGTTGGCTACGGTACTACAACAATTACCGCTCAAAGCGGAAGCCGTAAGGCGACAATAACAATTAATGTTCTACGTAGTGCAAATTCGGTATCGCTTGACAAAACAGAGCTTAGCATGGAAGTAGGCGATAAAGCAACGCTTAAAGCAACAATGAATCCGTCAAATGCTACCGATAAACTTACATGGTCAACAAGTAATGCAAGCGTTGTGACAGTAGACAACGGCAACGTTACCGCAGTCGGTACAGGCAAAGCAACAGTAATCGTTACAACAACAAGCGGTAAAACAGCGTCTTGCACGGTAGAAGTTACGGGTAGCTTCACAATTACAGCCGAAGCAGGTGAAAACGGAACAATATCTCCGTCAGGTGTGAAATCCGTTAAGAGTAATGAAAAAGTTACTTATAATATAACTCCAAATTACGGATATGTCGTAAAAGACGTGTTTGTAAACGGTAAAAGCGTTGGTGCAGTTGAAACTTATACGTTCAACGGTATAACTGCCGATTCAACAATTAAAGCCGAATTTGCAAAGGTAAATGTGACTTATGCAAATAACTCAATTTCAATTTCTTCCAATGCTGAATTGAAAAATTTGAAATTGATTGTTGCCGAATATGACGACAATAATGTATTGACAAATTGCAATGTTAAAACCGTATCTGCAAATGCCGGTAAAGCATATACCGATACAATTAAATCAAAACCTAATATGAAGATTATGATTTGGAACAGTTTTGACAATATGCGTCCTATTTGGTGTAATTAAGAATTAAGGGGATAAGCGTTATGGCGCTTATCCCTTTTTATAATGTATTAACGCTTGGAAGATTGTCGTAAATAATTCGTGAGAGTACAATATCTCGGAGTGTGTGCCACAACCTAAGATGTTGCAAAATTTACTAATTTGTGATATAATGTTCTCATAATTATGTATTATCGGAAGTTTTGGCATGAGAACTTGTTGCGATAAGGTGTTATATGACAAGGAGGAGTGAAGCATGAAATCGAATTTTGATTTTTTAAGCAGGGATTTTCCTGTATTAGCGAATTTCGGAAAACTGGCTGAACAGTATTGTTTTTCTGATGCTAATTCATGCTTGATTAAGTTGGGAATGATTGGAGAGAACATTGTTAATCTGATATTCACATATGATGGTATTGACCTGCCGTATGACAATACCGCTGTTACTCGAATTGATACACTTATGAGAGAAGGCTTGCTTACTCGGGACCTTTGTGACATTCTTCATGCAATAAGAAAAGCTCGCAATAAGGCAACTCATGAAAACTATGGCTCGACAGACGAAGCAAAGACACTTCTGCAAATGACATACAGTCTATGTGAATGGTTTATGCAGACTTACGGAGATTGGAGTTATCAGAATCAACCGTTTGTTATGCTATCTGAAAAAGAAATGTCAAATTCTGTTGTGGCCGATAAAGAACAGGAAAAGAAAATTGAAGATGAACTGACAAAAGAAGCAGAAAAAACAGCTCTATCTGCACCTAAGGTTTCTCAGGAAGAACGTAGAAAGCAATCAGCCTTAGCTGCAGGAAAACGTCAGCCGTCCGAAGCGGAAACACGTTATCTTATTGATGAACAGCTTCGCAAGGTTGGTTGGGAAGCCGATACGGAAAAGCTTAGATATTCTAAAGGTACGCGTCCTGAAAAGGGCAGAAATATGGCAATTGCCGAATGGCCTACCGATTCTCATGTGGGCAACAGAGGTTATGCCGATTATGCACTGTTTGTTGGAACAGAATTAATTGCCACAATCGAAGCAAAGGCAAGTCATAAGGATATTCCTTCGGTTATCGATTATCAGTGCAAGGAATATTCTCAAAATATTCGTGAAAAGGACAGTCAGTATCAGATTGGCACTTGGGGTAAGTATAAAGTTCCGTTTACTTTTGCTACGAATGGCAAACCGTATCTGGAACAGTATAAGACAAAATCAGGTATTTGGTTCTTGGATTTACGTCAATCCTATAATGCTCCGAGAGCATTGCAAGGCTGGATGAGCCCTGACGGAATTAAAGAGCTTTTAGCACTGGATACGGAAAGTAAGAATGAAAATTTAAAACAAATGTCGTTCGATTTTCTGACTGACAAAGATGGTCTGAACCTAAGAACGTATCAGCTCAATGCCATAAAAGCAGCAGAAAATGCGGTTATTGGCGGAAAACAAAACGTTTTGCTTGCTATGGCGACAGGAACCGGTAAGACAAGAACAGTTCTCGGAATGATATATCGTTTCTTAAAGACAGAACGTTTCCGCAGAATTTTGTTCCTTGTTGACAGAACATCTCTCGGCGAACAGGCTCAAGATGTATTTAAAGAAGTTAAGCTTGAGGACCTTATGACGCTTGATGAGATTTATAATATCAAGGGGCTTGAAGATAAGGAAATTGATAAAGAAACCCGTATACATATTGCAACTGTTCAAAGTATGGTAAAGCGTATTTTGTACAACACAGAAGATACAATGCCGGCAGTTTCTGATTACGACTTGATTATTGTCGATGAAGCACATCGCGGATACATTTTGGATAAAGAGATGGGAGAAGATGAGCTGCTTTATCGCAATCAAACAGATTATCAGAGTAAATATCGCTCCGTCATTGAATACTTTGATGCTGTAAAAATTGCACTTACCGCAACTCCTGCATTGCAAACTACCAAGATTTTTGGTGAGCCTGTATTTAAGTATACATATCGTGAAGCTGTTATCGAAGGTTATCTTGTAGACCACGATGCACCTCACGAGTTAAAAACAAAGCTCAGCAGTGAGGGAATACACTATAAATCCGGCGATACAGTTACAATCTATGACACTGTGACAGGAGAAATCACCAACAGTGAGCTTTTGGATGATGAACTGGATTTTGATATTGAATCCTTTAACCGACAGGTAATTACTGAGAGTTTTAACAGAACAGTGCTTGCAGAAATTGCCCGTGATATTGATCCGGAATCCCCTGAAGAACAGGGAAAAACGCTTATCTATGCGGTAGATGACCAACACGCAGATATGATTGTATCAATTTTAAAGGAAATATATTCCGAGACCGGTGTAGATAATGATGCAATTATGAAGATTACAGGAAGCGTTGGCGGCGGAAATAAGAAAAAAGTTCAGGAAGCTATCAAACGCTTTAAAAATGAACGTTATCCAAGTATAGTTGTCACCGTTGATTTGCTAACAACAGGAATTGACGTACCGGAAATTACTACTTTGGTATTTATGCGCCGAGTAAAGTCGCGTATTCTTTTTGAGCAGATGCTCGGTCGTGCAACAAGACTTTGCCCTGAAATTCATAAGACGCACTTTGAAATTTATGATCCGGTCGGCGTCTATGATTCTCTTGAGCCTGTTAATACTATGAAACCGGTTGTCACTGATCCAAACACAACATTTATGCAGCTTATTGACGGATTGGAAGTTATCGATAACGAAGAAAAGGTCAGAAATCAAATCAACCAAATAAACGCAAAGCTCCAGCGTAAAAAACGAAAAATGAGTAGTGAGATGATGTCACATTTTACTGATATGACCGGCGGTCTTGAACCTACTCAATATATTGACAAATTGGAGAATGAGCCTATTGATGTAGCAAAGAACAGAATTCTTGCAAACAAGGAACTTTTCAGAATGTTGCAGGAAACGAAATCAAATGGTGGCAGACCTGTTGTAATCTCGGATAAGGAAGATGAGATGGTTAGTCATACTCGCGGTTACGGCGATAATGAAAGACCGGAGGATTATCTTGACGCATTCTCTGTATTTGTAAAAACAAATATGAATGAGATTGCCGCTATAAACATTGTTTGCACAAGACCGAAAGACCTCACACGAGAAGAATTAAAATCTCTCCGTTTAACATTGGATAGAGAAGGATTTACAACACAACAGCTTAATACTGCAATTTCTCAAATGACGAATGAGGAGATTGCTGCTGATATTATCAGCTTAATTCGTCGATATGCTATCGGCTCGGTGCTTATCAGCCATGAAGCACGAATCCGAAAGGCGATTGAGAAGCTAGTGAAAGCTCATAAGTTTTCTAAGCAAGAAATGAACTGGATTAAGCGAATGGAAACTTACTTAATGAATGAATCAGTTCTGAATGTCAAGATATTTGATGAAGATGTTCGTTTCAAGGAGCAAGGCGGATTTAAAAAAATTGACAAGGTGTTCCAAAATCAGCTTGAAAACATTGTTTTGGAATTAAACACATATCTATATGATGACGGAGGAAAAACAGCATGAATACACAAGAAATCGTATCAAAACTCTGGAATCTCTGCAATGTGCTGAGAGATGACGGTATCACTTATCACGAGTATGTTACAGAGCTTACGTATATTTTATTTTTAAAAATGGCAAAAGAAACCGATGCCGAAAACAGATTTGCGGAAGGTATTACTCTTGCACAAGGAGATAATCTGACACCGGAAGAGGAAACACAGAATAGCGAAAAGAAAATTGTTCAGGAATACGGTTGGGACAATTTAGTCAGCAAATCAGGTTTGGAACTTCATAACTACTATAAAACAATACTTCGTCTATTTGGAACTTACTGTATAGGACGAGTGCGTGAAATTTATCAGGGGGCGGCTACTAAGATTGATGAGCCTAAGAACCTTGAAAAGATTATCACTACAATTGACGGTTTGGATTGGTATTCTGCCCGTGAGGAGGGATTAGGAAATCTTTACGAAGGATTGTTAGAAAAGAACGCTAACGAAAAGAAGTCGGGAGCCGGACAGTATTTTACACCGCGTGTGCTGATTGATGTAATGACTCGCCTTATGAAACCGCAGCCGGGTGAACGATGCAATGACCCCGCTTGCGGTACTTTCGGATTTATGATTTCAGCAAGTCAATATGTCAGAGATAACACAGATGATTTCTTTTCACTTGACGCTGATATGGCAAGATTTGAGAAAGAAGAAGCTTTTACAGGTTGTGAACTTGTACATGACACGCATCGTCTTGCTTTGATGAATGCTATGCTTCACGATATTGACGGTCAGATTGTTTTGGGCGATACACTTTCTAATATCGGAAAATCAATGAAAGGATATAATCTGATTTTAACAAATCCTCCGTTTGGAACTAAGAAAGGCGGAGAGCGTGCAACACGTGATGATTTTACGTTCCCGACAAGCAACAAACAGCTTAATTTTCTCCAGCACATTTACCGTAGCTTAAAGACTGACGGTAAATCCCGTGCTGCCGTTGTTTTGCCTGATAACGTATTGTTTGCGGATGGTGACGGAGAGCGTATCCGTAAGGACTTGATGGATAAGTGTAATCTTCATACTATTCTTCGATTGCCTACGGGAATTTTCTACGCACAGGGTGTGAAGACAAACGTTTTATTCTTTACAAGAGGTAAGACCGATAAGGATAATACTAAAGAAGTTTGGATTTATGACTTGCGTTCTGATATGCCTTCTTTCGGTAAAACAAATCCATTGAAGAAAGAACATTTTGATGAGTTTGTTAAGTGTTATGCTGACGGAGATTTAAGCAAGCGTAAGGAAACATACAGTGAGGAAAATCCTAATGGGAGATGGCGTAAATTCACAATAGATGAGATTATGGCTCGTGATAAGACAAGCCTTGATATTACATGGATGAAGATTAATAACGGTGCAGATGACCGCACCCTTGCAGAACTGCTTCAGGAAATCAAGGAGAAGTCAGCTAATATTGTGAACGCTGTTGCCGAATTGGAAAAAATAATAGGCGAGGTGGATGAGTAATGGATACCAAAGCATTAAGGCAAAAAATATTGGATTTAGCAATCAGAGGTAAACTTGTACCGCAAGATCAAAATGATGAGCCGGCGTCTGTTCTTTTGGAGCGTATTCGTGAACAAAAGAAACAGATGGTTAAGGACGGAAAGCTAAAACCTAAGGATATAAAAAAAGATACTGTCATTTTCAAAGGTGATGATAATTTACATTATGAGAAATTCCCCGACGGCAGCGTGAAATGTATCGAAGATGAGATCCCTTTCAACCTGCCTGAGGGGTGGGAATGGGCTCGTTTAAAGCATATTTGTATGATGGTTGCGGGTAAACCGAAACCATCGGAGCAAATTAAACACACACCATTTGAAGGAAGTTACCCTTGCTTTGGTGGAAACGGAATTAGAGGTTATGTAGACGAATACAATAGAGATGGCACATTCAGTATTGTCGGTCGCCAAGGAGCATTATGCGGTAATATCAATGTTGCTTCAGGAAAGTTCTATGCAACTGAACATGCTGTAATTACAACTATATTTACTGGAATAGATTTCGATTGGTGCAATTATATTTTAGAGGCATTGCAACTTAATAAGTATGCAACCGGTGCAGCTCAGCCTGGATTATCTGTTGCGAATATTCTTAATGTATTTGTTCCTGTTCCACCATTGAATGAACAAGTAATTATTGGTGCTAAAGTTTCAGAATCTATAAAACTTATAGATATTATTGAACACGAAAAGGCAAGTTTGCAAGAAATTGCCGATAAAATCAAATCCAAAATTCTTGACCTTGCTATTCGTGGCAAACTTGTACCACAAGATCCGAACGATGAGCCGGCTTCTGTGCTTCTTGAGCGTATCCGTGCAGAAAAAGAAGAACTCATCAAGCAAGGCAAAATCAAGCGTGATAAGAAGGAATTTGTCATCTTCAAAGGTGATGATAACTCTTATTATGAGAAGATCAATGGCGAAGTGTCTTGTATTGATGACGAAATACCATATGAGTTGCCAGATGGGTGGTTATGGATGCGTTTAGAAAATTGTTGTGTTAAAGAAATTCGTCGAGGGAAATCACCAAAGTATACAGAAAAAAGTAATATTCTTGTATTTGCTCAAAAGTGCAATACAAAGCACTGCGAAATTAATATCAGTTTTGCACAATACCTTGATGAAACTACATTAAAACGTTATCCGTCTGATGAATATATGCAAGATGGTGATGTGGTAATCAATTCAACAGGAACAGGAACGCTTGGTCGTGTAGGGTTCTACAGAAGCTCTGATAATAATACTGGTCTTTCCATAGTTCCTGATTCGCATGTTACTATTATTCGTGGATTTAACTGTATTCAATCATTTTACCTATACACATTCATGAAAGCCCATCAAAGCGAGCTTGAAAAGAAAGGTGAAGGTTCAACTAATCAAAAAGAGTTAAAACCCATTACACTGAAAGATATGTTTATTGCAATTCCCCCATTATCCGAACAAAAACGCATTGAAGAAGCAATAAGTATTGTATTCAACCATTTATCTGCAATTGAAAAGAATATCAGTTGAGCATCTTTTCGATATTTTTTATCGTAGATAAAATAGATTTCAACTTAAGAGATACAACTTCTTGTTCTTTAATGGGCGGAACTGGATACAACCAATTTTCAATATTGTCTTTGCATATAGATGGGGAATTATCACCCTTCATAAATCGGTTAAGCCCAGTCACTACGTATCCTGAAATCATTAGAAAGTACATAAATTTAGGTGATAGCATGCCATTGGAATTGCAAATATAAAAACCTGTAGAAGCAATGCAATTACAGTATTTTTCATCTACTAGAGCTATATTTTCAAGGTATGGTCTTACCAGCGAGAATAGAACACTTCCGTTTTTCACAGCACGACTTGCACGACTGGGAGCTTTTGTTACTGGCAAATGCTTTGCTTCTTTAATGCAGTGATTTTGATTATCAATTGCATCAATATCAATATAATCAAAGAAATCTCCATGTGGCTTTGTGCTTTCCATTCCGTCAAAACAGGAGTATCCACGACACCATATCCATCCTTGAGGTAAATCAAATGGTATTTGGTCATCAATATTTTCTGTCTTATTACCTATCTTCTCATAATAAGAGGATTGTAGACATCTTCGATATAATATTAGAGCGACTATCTCGCAAAAATATTTTATCGGAGGTGTCTTTTTTATGAAGGCAAAGCAAACATTTGAGGAATACTTGAGAAAGGGGAATTTATCAGAAAATACGATTACATCTTATCTGTGGACAGTGAATTATTTTTTGGAACATTATGACGCTGTGAGCAAAGAAAATTTACTTGCATACAAAGGTTATTTAATGGAATTTTTCAAGCCAAAGACGGTGAATTTGCGTATACAAGCGATGAACAAGTACTTGGAGTATTTGAAAAAACAGCAGTTGCAGTTAAAAGCGGTAAAGGTACAGCAGAAGAATTTTTTAGAAAATGTTATCAGCAATGCAGATTATAATTTTCTGAAAAAGCAACTCAAAAAGGACGGCAATATGGAATGGTATTTCGTTGTCTGGTATTTAGCTGCTACAGGGGCAAGAGTAAGCGAGTTGATTCAAATTAAAATTGAGCATATCGAAATCGGATATTTCGATTTATACACAAAAGGCGGAAAGCTTCGACGATTGTACATACCGAAAAAATTAAAGAAAGAAACTCTCGAGTGGTTGAATGGCACACAGCGTTCTTCCGGTTATTTGTTTCTTAACAGGTATGGCAATAGAATTACCACCCGTGGAATTTCACAACAGCTTAAGAACTATGCTGAAAAATACGGACTTGATAAAAAAGTGGTTTATCCTCATTCATTCCGCCACAGATATGCAAAGAATTTTCTTGAAAAATATAATGATATTGCTTTACTGGCTGATCTTATGGGGCATGAAAGTATTGAAACAACACGAATTTATCTTCGCCGTACCGCCAGTGAACAACAAGAACTTGTCGATAAAATTGTAACTTGGTAAAAAACATTCAGCCGTCCTCGAATGAGGGCGGCTGTTAGTTAAGCAAGAGATTCTGATATTTTGTCCAACTTAGAGAATGCTTCTTCTATTGCGGTGACAATTCGTTTTTGTTCGGCAAAAGGCGGAAATGGAATGTTACAATCTGCGATATTCTCTAATGATAAATTAGGAATAGCCACATCAACAGACTTGTCGAGCAAATCATCTTTAATTTGAGGAGAATTTATAGCATAAACCAAGTATTTTACATTTATTATGTTTTTATCTACGAGTCTAATAATAGCAACAGCTTGATTTGTGTTTAGAGGTAGTGCCTGTTGAGGGACAATGCCAGTTCTTCCTAAAGTCCCAGCTATTGTTATTAATATATCATTTTCTTTCAATATTGATCTTTTAAGGTAATTATTATGAGATTCTTCATCTATATAATTAAGGTTTGACAAGTTTAATTTATCATATCCAGCTATATTTTCAGCTCGTAGAAAACCTATTCCAGATTGACTATATGCAATTCTTCCACCTCTCGGAGTCGTTCCTTTTGTGATTATTTCGGATATAGAGGATAATCTAATTTTAATCCAATTTTCTGGCAAATCTTGATAATAAGAGTTATCATCACCTTTGAAGATGACAGATTCCTTCTTATCACGCTTGATTTTACCTTGCTTGATGAGTTCTTCTTTTTCTTTACGGATACGCTCAAGAAGCACAGAAGCCGGCTCATCATTTGGGTCTTGTGGGACAAGCTTGCCATGAATGGCAAGGTCAAGGATTTTTGATTTTGCAGTCTGTATAAGTTCAGATAAATCTTCTTGTTCAAAAGAAATAATATCGGCAATCTTCAAAAGATTATTAGAAACCGAAACAATTCGATTTTGCTCTGCTTGTGATGGCAATGGAATAAAGAGTTCTTTTAGTGCAGTTCCGTTGCAGTTTGGTTGTCCAACATCTACTGCCTTACCAGTGACTTGTTTCCAATAGCAATAACTATTAAAAAATTGATAAATGTAATTTGCTGAGATACCCTTTATAAGCCTTATTCTAATGAGATACGATGCATATACAGAATCATATGGCAAATCAGTAATTAAAAAAGATTTACCAACAGTAGCTCCAGTACGTGCGAATACTATATCATTTTTATGGAGCAAATATTTTTTTGCGGCATCTGTATTAGTAAAAGGGACAGACTCCCAATTCACACAACCATCCTGAATATCTGTAATTCTTAGCAGTCGATAGTCACCAGTTGATTCAGCAGAATTACTTAAACCATATTGAATAACATCAGTAATGCACCCTAACTTCGTCCATTCCCACCCTTCTGGTAGCTCAAATGGTATCTCATCTTCGATACATTTTACGGTACCGTCGTTGAACCTCTCATAATGTAAATTATGCAAGACTTAAAAATCTTTTTATAACATATATAATATACTTATTGGAGTGATTTTTACGATAATATGATGAACATTCAAAGTCATGTTACTGCGATAAACGTAGCAGAAATTTAGACGTTTTTGTAAAGCTGAAAAGCGGTTTTGAAATGTAAAGTAAGGTTTTGTCACCAGATGTTAGTGATGATTTTGATTTTATTTTCTATGGTGATGGCTTTTGTGAAATGACCGTAAAAGGATTTCAAATGGTATGGAAATTGAAAAAGTCATAATATTCCAATTGATAATGGGTTTGCAATAGGTTATATCATGAATGTCAATAAATTCATGTTAGAATTTTGTATATATTCTTATTTTTTTGATGAAATTTGTTTTTTATTATATGTTTTTGACAAAATCATCTTGATTTAGAAGTTTATAAATGATATTATTAATCAATAAAGGAATATAATTGAAAATAAGGATGTGTAGAGATGAAGAAAAAATTTTTAATAACGGCATTAGTGGGAATGTTATTGGCATTCAATGTATGTGCAGTATCTGCAAGGAATATGGATTTTGATGATTTACCAAAGTCGCATTGGGCATATGAAACTATTATGCAATTAAGTGATGAGAATGTTATAGACGGTTTTGATAACAATACTTTTGAACCCGAAGAAAAGGTAACAAGAGAACAGTTTATAAAACTTCTTGTTTGCGCAACTCATGAAGTGGAAAATGATTTGCAAGTGGTAAATATGTCAGATGTTAATAGCTCATGGGCATATAACTATATAGGAACGGCGCAAAAGGATAGTATTATACAAGATTGCGATTATGAGAATGGATTGTTTTATCCGCAGACCAATTTAGATAGAGTAACGGCTGCAACATGGATATATAACAGCCTAAATGTATCGACAGATGATATAAAAACAAAGATTTTTGAGGATATTTCAGATTCCAAAGATGATGCGGTTGTTTCAACATTATATTCATTGGGAATAATAAATGGTTATGAAGATGGAAATTTTCATCCTGACGATACGCTTACACGAGCTGAAGCAGCTATGTTAATTGAAAAAATAATGCAGTATAATTCACAATGGGATATGCCGAGTGAAGAAAGTAATATTATTGAATATAACGAGAATGCAGTTTCTCTTCCTAAAGCGACAAATGTCAATATAATAAGTGAAAACAGTACAAATTCTTGTAAAGTTACAAATGTATCTGACGAATTGGCAAATTGTAAAGCGGGTGATGTTATTATATTTCCTGCAAGCGATTCAGCACCGACGGGAATGGCGGTGAAAGTGGAAAATGTAAAAAGAAGTAAGGATAATATCGAGATAACAAAAGACAACGATATCAAATTAAGTGAAATAGCCGATAAAATTGATTTTAATAAATCGGCAAAAATTACGGCAAGCGACATTATCAAAGACGAATTGCCTAAAGGTATAACAGTTAAAAATACTAATTCATATGCTTTATTAAATAAAGATATGGATATGAATACATTAACAGCGGATAAGTCTGAAGAGAGCGGAGCATTGGCGACAATAAATTTAGGAAATAATGATGATGGTTATTTTGTAATAGGGTTGGATAATAAACTTGAACTTCCATATGGGTTATCAGTGAACGGAGAATTGGTTGTAAAAAATATCAATATAAGACCATACATTGATTATGACCATAAGCGTGATGGTGAAATACCCAATATAATGCTTAATATAGATACGGAATTTGAGCCTAATATATCAGTAAGTTTTTCTAAGGAATTTGAGAAAGATATAGAAATCGGAGAGCTGGGATTTGAAACTTTTGTAGAACCTTTTACAATTAGCGGTAAAATTATTTTGAAAATTAATGCCGAGGGTAAGATATCAACTACAGTAAATTATGATGTACAAACATCGGGTAGCTTTCAGTACAGACCTACATATAATATACGACCGACTTATAAAAATAATTTATGCATCATAGAACAACTTGAACAACCGGAAGCTGAAATAAAGGCAACTATAACTCCTAAAATAGAAGCGGATTTAAAGTTTGCACTTCTTGAATCATCGGTATTGTCAGTAGGTCCTAAAGTAGAAAGTGGTGTGGAAATATCAACATCATTAAATAATCAACCACATTCTTGTGATATTTGTATTGATAATGATTTTAAACCTTATATTGACTTTGATGTTGAGGTAGAGTGTGCAACATTGGAATGGGACTGGACTGTCTATAAAAAAGAGTTCAATTTGTTTGAATATTATATTTCGCATAATAATGATAAATGGGAATATGGAGCGGGGAAATGCCCATATTTACAGCAGGAGGACTGCCAAGGGAAATATGCTTTAAAGGAATATTACGATAAGAATATTAATTCGGAAGATGCTTATATATTTGATTGTGATAATGACGGAATTTTAGAATTGGTTGCAATTTATACAGAATATCATAGAAAATATTGTGATATTTATGACTATAATAATGGTCAGATAACTAAAAAAAACTTTGATGATGGCGAAAAATGGATAGGGGCATATGACGGAAAATTTCTTGAAACAGGCGGGACAGGAGGACATGGTTTTTATTCATTTGCTTACGATAAAAAAGATAATAAAGTCTATATTGTAGGTTCAGTTAAGGGTAGAATGTTACTTGATAATAGTAATATAGCTGTGTATGGTTCTTACTTAAGATATAGAATACAAGATAATGAAGTTATTGAAGAACCAAGATATATATTTAACTACATCTATAATCAAGATACAGAGGAGGTTAGCAATGAAGAATTTTCGTATCTTGATGTAGAAAATAAGATTAGCAGAGATGAATTTGAACAAGGAATTAAAGACATTAATGATGTTGAAATAATTGACATACTCGGTGGTAACGGGGAAAAAGAAATATATAAGTATTTAGATTTGAGCAATATATAACGACACTTCCCTAAACCGCACCGTTAAGCCATTTCAAAGCATTTGTTTGAAATCGAATAAATGGTGAAGCGTTAGATAAAATGCAGGCGAATTTACAGCACAAAAAGATTTATGCGAACGGGATAAAGAAAGAGTGTGACTGCAAGTAGGGGAAAACAGGCAAGCTGATGAACCGCCTCCAATTAGTTAGATTTTTGGTCTGACTTTTGGGGGCGGTTCAATAGATATTGTCTTTTTTTTTATAATGAAAACAATAATACTTTTTATTGGTACTATTTTTTTTTACACCGTGTAATGTATAATAATAAGTGAAAAACAAATAAAGCAGAAAACAGGAGGAATAAAAATGCTTACAAGACCTAATATATTCAATTATGCAAAAAAAGAGTTGTCGCAGGACGCAGTGATATGTTGGCTTTTGGAATGTTGTCATTCGGATGATGATAAATACAGACAGATAGGAATTGATTTTGTAAGATTTATACTTGATAATGAAAATATTAAAGAAAAGGATATAGAGCTTGAAAAAGACAGCCCGCGTAGTCAGTATAAGAATATGGATGTGTATGCAAATATTCGTGTCGGCAAAACAATAATACCTGTTATATTTGAGGATAAAACCGATACATTTTTACATGACAATCAAGAAAGCAAATATATAGAAAAGATTGAAAAATTGAAAACGGGCAGTCTTTTTAACGATAACGGACTTTGTTGGAGAGAAAAAGCACAATATGTATTTTTTAAAACAGGATATGTTTTTGATTGGCAAAGAGAAGTGATTGAAAATTTGGATAAAAATATTAATGCGGAAGTTAAAAGTATATATATTGATGACATACTGAACTTTATTTCTAAGCATAAAGATAAGGAGTTTATGCTTGCGGATTATTATGAGTATTTGTTAGACAGAAAAGCAAGTTTGGTCAATGGTATTGAAGATAAATGCAACCGATATTTCAGAAAAATATTTGGTGAGAACAGATGGTTTCAATATAATCATCAAGGTTGGGCGGCAAAAAGATTGGGATATATAGAAGATAGGAATGAAAAAAACAGAATTTATTATGAAGTGAGAACAGGTACACGATCGAATAATGGTAAACAGTCATATGTAATAATTTTTCATCAATATCGAGATGAAAAATCAATTATCGGTAATGAAAAAGAAAAGGACAAGTTGAGAGAATGCAGAAAGAAATTTTTTGAAGATGACAGAGAGTTCGTTGAACAAATTATTAATGAAAAAAACGAGATAGGGATAATTGAAGAAAAAACTGCAAAAAACGAAATGGCAAATCAAAGGAATTTATTTAAAGTGTTTATTGATGAAACAAATGAAGATACAGTTTGTGAATTCTTTAGAGAGTTCGTAGAAAGATTTAACGTACGGGCAACAGATACGCATAAAGATGAATATGTTATTTTTAGAGATTGATTTGCATTGTAAGTGGTATGTACAAAAAAATACACATTGTATGTTGTATAATAATAAATAATTAAAGAATAAAATTTGAAAGGTGATTTTTATGTATACAATACCGCCAAAGAAAATGGTTATTATAAATATTCTTGATATTCTGAAAAAGTATTCGGATATGGACCACCGTCTTACGCAAGCACAGATAATTGAGATATTAAAAAAAGAATATTACATGGATGTTGACAGAAGAACCGTAAAAAGGAATTTGATGAATCTTTTAGATTTTGATTTTGGTATTGATTATACGGAAATTATAAAAAAGAATGAAAAGGGTGAAGAAATACCTATTTGTACGGATTGGTACATAACAAGAGAATTTGATGATTCTGAAATTCGACTTTTAATTGACAGCGTATTGTTTTCAAAAACAATTCCGCAAAAGCAATGTAAAAAACTTATTGATAAATTAAAAGGATTATCAAATATTTATTTTGAGAAAAAAGTTAATCATATATGCAGTTTGCCGGAAATTCGTCCGGAAAACAAGGAGCTGTTTTATACGATTGATGTTCTTGACGAGGCAATTTCAAAAGGTAAAAAGGTGTCGTTTATATATAATTCATATGGCACGGACAAAAAACTACATCCAAAACGTGAGCGTGAATATGTCATAAATCCGTATCAAATGGTGGCGACGAATGGAAGATATTATTTGATATGCAATTATGATAAGTACGATACTTTATCAAATTATCGCATTGATAGAATAACCGGAATAAAAATGATGAATGAAAAAAGAAAATCGATTAAGGAACTTAAAGAGGGTGAAATTAATCTTCCGAAACATATGGCAGAACATCTGTATATGTTTGCCGGTGAAAGCATACGAGTAAAGTTTAAAGCGAAAAATTATATTATTGATCAAATTATAGATTGGTTTGGATTTGGACCGAAAATAACGAAACAAGATGAGGATACGTGTATGGTAGAAGTGGAAGTCAATGAGGAGGCATTTTTCCACTGGGCAATGCAATACGGTTTGCATATCGAGGTGTTAGAGCCGACATCAATGCGCGAGCGGATAATGAGTGCAATAAAAGAATTAAATGATAAATATGTTACTCATTAAGGATAACAGAAGAATAGTGATTAAAGGTTAAGGGTTGAGATAAATGTCGGAATATAAATCAAGAATAAACATACAAGTAAAAAATGTTTCTGATTGGGAAAAGTTATTTAAAATGCCGATGAAGAAAAATGGGGACTTGGAGAAGATGCAAAAAAAGTTTTCAAAGTGCCGTATTCAAAAAAACAAACAGAATTTATAAAAGCAGAAGATTGGTCTGTGGATTCTAAAAACTTGGAAGACTTAGTTGAAACTGTTGTCAAAACAATGGGCTATGAAAATTGTGCTGTTGTAGCTGATACAACGGAATGTAGTGGGATTGAGCAAAAGTGTGATTCGGTTGTGGCAATAGGTCGCCAATATATTATTCGCATATCTTATCCGAACGGTAATACGCTGAAAAGAGTAAGTGTTTTCAATATTTACAACTATTTAAAAATCATAGATATTCATCTAAGCATAAAGGATATTGAATTTTTACGACAAATCTCCGAAAAATTTGCTTATGGTGACAATAATCAAACAGTTATTGTTATACCAAATGGCAGAATAATGATAAGACCGGAAGAATTTACGGGTAACTTTTTGTTGGAAAGTGTTACTATTCCTGAAAGTGTAAAACATATTGGAGAACATGCTTTTGCAAATTGTAAAAACTTAAGTGAAGTAATAATTTCCGATAATGTATTTAATATTGATTGCGGTGCATTTAGTAACTGTGAGAGTTTGGGAGAAATTTTTATTCCAAACAATGTAACAAATATCGGAGCGGATGCTTTTTATGGTTGCAAAAATTTGAATAAAATAAATATTTCAAATAAGGTCGTAATCCTTGAAAAAGGTGTATTTGGCGGATGTGAAAATTTAAACGAAATAACTATTCCGTATGGCATGATAAATATTGGTGACGGTGCATTTGAGGAATGTAAAAGTTTAAGAGAAGTAAGTATTCCGGATAGTGTAGCAAGCATTGGAGATTATGCTTTTTGGAATTGTCAAAGCTTAAACCAAATAACTGTTTGGTCAAATGTAACAAGTATTGGCTATTCTGCGTTTGATGGTTGCAAAAATCTTACGATAAGAGCATTCAAAGGCAGTTATGCGGAACAATATACGTTGGAAAATGATATACCGTTTGAAGAAATATAACGTTCAGATTATAGACAAAATCAAGGAGTGAGACAAATGCCGGAATATAAATCAAGAATAAATGTAAGAATAAGCGTAGATCAACAAGATTGGAAAAAGTTGGCTGATATTAAAACCAAGGAAGAATGGAAACTGGATGAAAGTGTGGAAGAGATTTTTAGAATAGCAGATTACCTAGGCGGATTTATAAAGACGGATGACTGGTCTGTTGACCCTAAAACTTTGGAGGATTTGGTTAAAACTTTTGCTGAATTTGCGGGGTATGAAAAGTGCGTTATTATAGCTGATGTGGTAGAACAGAATGTAGAAAATCCGTCCGGTGCTTCTTTTTTAGCATTAGGTAAGCAAAATATTATTAGCATATCTTATTTGAATAGCGATAAATTAGATGAAACAAATATTTCTGATGTTTGCGAATATTTAAAACAAATAGATTTTGAACTGGGTCCAAATGATATTTATTATTTAAAACAATATTCTGAAGATTTTATTTATTTCGATACAAATGGAATAGAAGTTGTTATCCCGAAAGGAAGAAATGAGATAATAGCACAAGAATTTGCAGGGGATATTTCAGTGGAAAGCGTTGTTATTCCTGACGGCGTAATAAGTATAGGCGAACGTGCATTTGAAGATTGCCCGATGCTTAATGAAGTAGTTATTCCGAATAGCGTAACAAGTATAGGTGAACATGCGTTTGACGGTTGCAGATATATTAGTATAAGGGTACATAAAGGTAGTTATGCGGAAGAATATGCAAAAGAAAATAAAATACATAGTATGGGATTTAAAGAAGATTACAATTAAAATACGCATTTCCGATAAACTGTTTGAAAAATTACAGCACACGTTAGCGAGATAAAATGTGACTAAACAAAGACAAGCTGATAAAGCTTGTCTTTATTTATTGTTATATTAGATTACAATATATCATTTTATTTTGCGTATGACTTTCTGAGCATTTAAACAAATCAATAGGGGAGAAAATCAATAGCCATATCCCTAATGCCGTTCCTACGGCAGAGGGAGCGATTGAAATAGCGATTGCGGAAACACCTTTTACAATTCACGGAAGTAAAAGCCTTGTTTTAGGTTATGGTAAAATCGGAAAAATATTATCAAAGGATTTATATGCCCTGGGTGCTCAAACATATGTGGAGGCACGAAAATATGCCGATCTTGCCATGATTGAGGGACATGGATATGAGCCGTTGCCGCTTGACAACTTAAAATACCACATACACGAATTTGATATAATTTTCAACACCATACCTTCACTGATTTTGGACGATGAAATTTTAGCAAAAGTAAAAAAAGACGCTCTTATTATCGACCTTGCCTCCAAACCCGGGGGGATTGATTTTGATGCCGCAAAATCATACGGCTTAAAAGTAATTTGGGCGTTGTCGTTACCGGGTAAAATTGCTCCCGTTTCGTCCGGAGCAATTATCAAAGACACGATTATGAATATTATCAAAGAATTGGGGGTGTAATAAATGGATTGGGAAAATAAAACCATTGGTTTTGCAATGTGCGGTTCATTCTGCACTTTCAAAAAAGCAATGGGGGTACTTGAAAAGCTCACGCAAACCGGTGCGAATGTTATACCTATTATGAGTGAGATGTCTTACAACACCGACACACGATTTGGCAAAGCAGAAGATTTTCGTACCAACATAACAAATCTAACCGGCAACAACATTATATGCTGTGTTAAAGACGCAGAGCCGATTGGACCGAAAAACTTACTCGACCTACTTGTCGTACTGCCATGCACGGGCAACACTCTTGCAAAAATTGCAAACGGAATTGCCGACACATCTGTTACCATGGCAGTAAAAGCTCATTTAAGAAATCAAAAGCCTGTACTTTTAGCCGTATCCACCAACGACGGACTCGGTACTGCCGCTAAAAATATAGGAACACTTCTAAACTGCAAAAATCTATATTTTCTGCCTTTCTCACAAGATGACTACATAAAAAAGCCTAACTCACTTGTAGCCGACTTTGAAAAATTACCAGATGCGGCAATCGCCGCCTTTGATGGCAGACAGCTCCAGCCTGTGCTGGGCTTTTAATATAGATTCCATATGACAAAAAATACCGACTTCTGTTTGAAGTCGGTATTTTAAATTAATCAATTTCTTTGATTTTTGCAATCAAATCCGTATACAGTCTTTCAACTGCATTATACAATTCGTCACAATTATCAATGACTCTGTTTCTGAGTTTTTCTGTAAGTTCATAGCTTGCCTCATACAGTCTTTCAAAGCCCAAATTTGAGCAAACACCTTTTAGCGTATGTACCGCACAAAAAGCTTTTTCGGCGTCATTTTCATTTAAGCCGTCTTTCAAATCATTAAAAGATGGATCTTCAGGGAACTTAAAAACAAACTTTTTAATCATATCTTCATCACAAAGTCTTTTGATAACGTCTTTATAATCTGAATCAATTTGCTCATAAAACTCTTTTAATGTCATCTGTTTTTCTCCTTTGTTTTATAATGTATTCATGTTCATATCTCGTTCTATTTCCTGAATTGTTTTTTTATACGTTTCCTTTTTCACAGAACCACTGCCGTCAAGTTCGGTTTTTATTCTGTCTTGAATTTCAACCAGACATTCCAAAAGCAATGGATTAAATGCACCATATTCGCCGTTTAAAATCATTTCCATAGCCTTTTCATGTGAAAATGCTTTCTTATATACACGCTCACTCACAAGTTCGTCATATACATCTGCTATTGAAACAATTTGAGCCGATATAGGAATTTCATCACCCTTCAAGCCGTCGGGATAACCCTTACCGTCATATCGTTCGTGATGCCAACGGACTATCTCACAAGCCGTTTTTACCAACGGTTCGTCTTGATACAATTCAAGATTTTTCAGCATTTTCTCACCTATCACGGTATGTTCTTTCATAATCTCATATTCTTCTTTTGTAAACTTGCCGGGTTTATTCAATATTTCTTCCGGAATACCGATTTTTCCTATATCATGAAGTACCGAACCATTTGTTATATAAAAACGTTTTGACCATGAAAGATAATACTTATCCGTTTTTTGAACAATTTTTTCCAAAAGCATTCCGGTCAGTGTGCTTATATTTCTGACGTGCATACCGCTCTCACTGTTTCTGAATTCAACGATTTGGCTCAGTATGCCTATCATCATTTTATTGTTTTTCTCTTTTTCATAAACTTGATCGGTTATCAAATTTATAAGCCGTCTTTGTTTAGCGTACAATTTTATAGTGTTTAAAACACGCTGATAAACAATCTTTGCGTCAAACGGTCTGCTTATATAATCCGACACACCCATTTCATATGCGCGTCTTATATATTGATTAGAATCTTCGCTTGAAATCAGAATTACAGGAATATCTTCAATCCAATTATTGTTATTCATATAATTAAGCACTTCAAAGCCGTCCATACCCGGCATAACAATATCAAGCAAAATAATATCTATACCGGTGCCGTACTTTTCGATTATTTCAAGACATTCTTCGCCGCTTGCCGCATTGATGATCTCATAATCCGATTTCAGCACTTCCGTCAAAATCATTCTGTTCATATATGAATCGTCAACCACAAGCACGCGTTGTCGGTCTTTTACTTCTGATTCATTGTCAATGACGCCAAACTCATTTTCTTCGGTTACAACCATACCTTTTTGTTGGCTTTTTGCCTGCAACATCAACTTATCGGCACGGTACATAGCCGATTCAATCGTTTCGTTATGAGTCATAACTCCGCCTATGCTGACAGACAAACGTATTTTTGAATATCCGTCAACCTTAGCCTCTTTGATTCTTGTTCGTATCTGTTGAAGTTTTTTATTAAAGATATTGCTATGTATACCCGGGAGCACAAGTAAAAATTCATCTCCGCCAAGACGAATAATCTTATCTGAACTTCTTATACATTTTTTGATTGCGCTGACGATCGTTTCAAGTGCCATATCTCCTGCGTTGTGACCGTAGAAATCATTATAAAGTTTGAAATCGTCTAAATCAATCATTGCGACACCGGCATTTTCATTCAAATCTTTAATATTATCTTCGTAATAACGTCTGTTGTAAACACCTGTCAGAGGGTCGCGATAAAGTTCGTTTTTGTAACCGGTTAAGTTATTCATTAGAATTCTTCTGCCATCGTTATCTATAAGATTTTCATTGTCGAGACGGTGTATCATTTCCATAACGCAAGGTACTCCGTCAATCTCCAAATACTTTGCAATTATTTGATATACATCATTTTCTAAACATTCAAGCTTTGTATATTGCTTTTTTTGGGTCAAAGCTTTTTCGGACACACAGTTTTCACATTGCTTGTCCTTGTTCCAAAAATCATAACATCTGCACATATTCTCATTAAGTTCCGGTTCTTGACCGCATTTCATTCTGCGAATATCTGTGGATTTTATAATTCGTACAACATCAAAAACTTCTCTGTAAATTTTCATTTTTTCTTCAGCCTGTTTAGTTGTCAATTTTATATTTGAATCCATTAATTTACCTCCTCATTATAATATCAAACTAAACAATAACAAAATATACCAATTTAGGCTAAGTGCTTTTGTAAAATTAATCCTTTTTATGGAATTTAAAATTTTTTTCGCTACTTTATTGTATAATATTATACGAAAAAAGTCAACATTTATAACTGCATTTATCGCCGTCTTTTGAACTTTTATGCAAAATTGCATAAAAATATGCACCTCCAAAAGTGTCTAACTTTTGGGGTGCATATCAGTAATCGCTTTTTGATTTAATTTTGTGTAATATATTCTCTAAAAATATCTCTTAACATAAATATATCACCACTAACCGATTTGATAGTTGCTATCATTAAATAATCTGCATCAATTTGTGAAAAGTTCAAACTTTTTCCTAATGAATTTACAAGCATTGACAAAAATAGTCTTTGTATACGTCCGTTGCCTTCTCTGAACGGATGTAAATAGTTCAAATCACAGTATAAATCCGTAAACTCAACTATAAATTCATCTTCCTTGATATTCCCCAAGAAATTTAAGTTTATAATTTTTTGGAAAATTCTCTGACCACGTTCCTCAATTTTATCGGCAGGACAAAATCTTGTACCTTTTTTACTCATATCTACCGTACGAATTGTACCTGCCCATTCATAAATATCTCCAAAAACATATTTGTGCAAATTTTTATAAAATTCAAAATCAACATTTTCAAACGGTATTTCTATCATTGCCTTTGCTATGAGCATACTCGTGATGCTACGTTCCATAATATCAAGTTTTTCAGCATCGTGTATATTAAATTTATTTTTCAGTACAGTGCTGTTTTCATAACAATCATCCTGCAACGGATTTAAAGAATATTCAGGCATTATACTGTACACCTTTCAAGCATTATTTTTATAAAGTCATCTTTTGTGAGTTTTCCGTTTAAAACTTCCATACAAAGTTCTTTTTCATCATCAGAAAGTTTGTAACCTTCTATTTCAACTGACGCAATCGCATTGTTTAAAACTTTTTCTGTTTCTTGTAATAAAATTTGATTCATATTGAAAACTCCTCTCTTATTTAATATTAATCAGTATATCACAAATAACATATTAAATCAACATTATAAAAAATACCGACTTCATTATTGAAGTCGGTATTATAATATTAGTCGTTAATTGATTCCCATTTCCAATTACGAACTTCAGGCAAGTCCTGACCGTATTCGGCAATGTATTGCTTATGTTCAACAAGTTTATCGCACATAAGTTGATTTAGGTATGCACCCTTATTGCCAAGTTGAGGCAAGCTTTCAACAGTTGCCTTAACAAGGTGGAAACGGTCGATTTCATTTTGAACACGCATATCGAACGGAGTAGTGATTGTACCTTCTTCCATATAACCGAAAACGTGAAGATTTCTGTTATGTCTGTTATATGTAAGTTCGTGTACAAGTTTTCTGTAACCGTGGAACGCGAATATAATCGGCTTATCCTTTGTAAAGATTGAATCGTATTCAACATCGCTAAGACCGTGAGGGTGTTCAGACTGAGGCTGAAGCTTCATAAGGTCAACTACGTTTACGACACGAATCTTTAAATCAGGCATATTCTTATGAAGAATTGTAGCTGCCGCAAGAATTTCAAGTGTCGGTGTATCACCGCAGCAAGCAAGTACAACATCAGGTTCACAACCCTTATCGTTTGATGCCCAATCCCAGATACCGATACCTTGTGTACAGTGCTTAACAGCCTGTTCCATTGTAAGCCATTGCGGACGTGGGTGCTTTGATGTTACAAGAACATTTACATAGTTCTTACTTCTGATACAGTGGTCAAAGCATGATAGCAAGCAGTTGGCATCCGGCGGAAGATAAATTCTTGCAACGTCTGCTTTCTTATTTGAAATATGGTCAAGGAATCCCGGGTCCTGGTGTGTAAAACCGTTATGGTCTTGCTGCCATACGTTTGATGACAAGATAAGGTTTAGCGATGCAATCTTTTGACGCCATGGAAGTTCTGATGTAACCTTTAACCATTTAGCATGCTGTGCAGCCATTGAATCGATTATTCTGATAAATGCCTCGTAACTTGCAAAGAAACCGTGACGACCTGTCAAAATATAGCCCTCAAGCCAACCTTCACACATATGTTCCGAAAGCATTGAGTCCATAACTCTGCCGTCTGTTGCAAGAAATTCGTCATTATCGTATTTTTCACCGTTCCAGTCACGGTTTGTTTCTTCAAATACTTTGCCAAGTCTGTTTGACATAGTTTCGTCAGGACCGAATATGCGGAAGTTTTTGCTTTCCTTGTTTAGTTTGAATATGTCACGAACAAATCCGCCAAGCTCAATCATATCCTGTCCCTCGACAGAACCCGGGAACGGTACGTCAAATGCATAATCTCTGAAATCAGGCATACGTAAATCTCTTAAAAGCAAACCGCCGTTTGCGTGTGGGTTAGCGCCCATTCTGTGATTGCCCTCAGGAGCAAGTGCGGCGATTTCAGGAACAAGTCTGCCGTTTTCGTCGAATAATTCTTCGGGTTTGTAGCTTAACATCCATTCTTTTAGTTGGTCAAGATGTTCCGGCTTTGACATATCCATAGGTACTTGGTGTGCTCTGAATGTACCTTCGATTTGATTTCCGTCAACAACCTTTGGACCTGTCCAGCCCTTTGGTGTACGAAGAACAATCATAGGCCACTTTGGACGTGACGCGTCATTGTTTTCGCGTGCATTCTTTTGGATTGCCTTAATCTTTTCGATTACTGTATCCATAGTTTCTGCCATTAGTTTGTGCATTGTCATAGGGTCATCGCCCTCAACAAAGTACGGTTCCCAACCACATCCCTTGAAAAATGATTCGATTTCTTCGTGTGATATACGCGAGAAAATTGTTGGGTTTGAAATTTTGTATCCGTTTAAGTGAAGTATAGGTAATACCGCACCGTCATTTATTGGGTTTAGGAATTTGTTTGATTGCCATGCTGTTGCAAGAGGACCTGTTTCAGCCTCACCGTCACCGACAACACAAGCAGTGATAAGATCGGGATTATCGAATACCGAACCGAATGCGTGTGCAAGTGAATAACCAAGCTCACCGCCTTCGTTGATTGAACCGGGTGTTTCGGGTGCAACGTGGCTTGAAATACCGCCCGGGAATGAGAACTGCTTAAACAGTTTTTTCATACCCTCTGTATCTTGGCTTACGTTCGGATATACTTCCGAATAAGAGCCTTCCATATATGTATTTGCCACCATAAAGTTACCGCCGTGTCCCGGACCTGAAATGTAAATCATATCAAGGTCGTAACGTTTAATAACTCTGTTTAAGTGAGTGTAAACAAAGTTTTGACCCGGCACTGTACCCCAGTGACCTACTATTTTGTGCTTTACGTGTTCTCTTTTAAGAGGCTCTCTCAAAAGAGGGTTGTCAAGTAAGTAAAGTTGACCTGCCGCAAGATAGTTCGCAGCTCTCCACCATGCGTCCATTTTTGTAAGCATTTCGTCGCATAATGGCTGTTTTTCCAAACAATCATTTGAATTCATAAAAATTCTCCCTCCGTTTTTTTTACATGGCAATTTTATTCCCAAGCCGTAAAATTAAATGTCTAAAAATTGTCATACTACTCTCCAAGAATAAATTATACGCCTGTGTTAAATATTTGTCAATGTTTATTTTGACAAGATTAGCCTTTGTTTTTTGGATATAACTGTTCACTTTTTTGTTGCGTGTTTCTAACCAAAAAGATAACAATGATGATATAAAAATCAAACGTCTGTATGCAGACGATGTTGGTATTTGCGGTAAAGTTATTATCATACAAAATGCAATGAATAAGAATGTTAATGTAAAGATTCGGTATAATTCAAAGCAGGAAATTTTAAATAAAGAAATACCGCCCGTTAAAATTGTAAAGTTTATTGACAAAAATCTGTTTTATTTGATTTCGATAGAAAACGGGGAGTTGGCATATTACAGAATCAACAGAATTATTGATATAAAGCTTACGAAAACCAAAAGTATCGTATCTGATGAAGATTTGAAATTGCTTGATATTTTTGATTACGGTTATCATACTTGTAATAGACATTAACAGAATGTAAAATTTTTTTATTATCTTTCACTTGACAATAGAAAAAATATTATGCTACAATAGTACAAAAATGGACTGTCTTGAATTGTACTAAACGGAGGTGGACTATGTCGGTCGAAAATTATATCAATCAATACTGTTCATACATACATGAATGGGATGCGGTATATGAGGAATATGCGAAGTCTGTAGGACTGTCATATACGGGGTTGATTATTCTGTATGAAATTTATGAAATTGAAAACTGCACGCAAAAGAAGTTATGTGAATATTGTTTTATACCTAAGCAGACCGTTAATGCGGTGGTAACGTCTTTTTACAAAAACGGTTGGATTATGTTAGAGGAAATGCCGCAGGACAGGCGGAACAAGACAATTCACCTAACCGAAAAGGGCAGAAAAGATACTGAAGAAATATTAGAAAAAGTCAAAGAAAACGAAAACAAAGCCATGGAGCAGTTAAGCGAATCGGAGCGAGAAACATTGATGTCGCTTACAAAAAAGTATGTTACCTGCTTTAAAGATGTTATGTTGAAAGGATAAAATGAGTAAAAATAATCAAGATGTTTTAAATCGTCCGATACATTTAAAAATGTTAATCGGATTTTCGTTGCCGACGATTTTATCAATGGTATTTATGAGTATTTACACGACTGTTGACGGACTGTTTGTGGCAAGGCTTGTTAATACCGACGCACTGTCGGCAGTCAATATCGTAATGCCGATGGTGTTTATCGCAACGGGAATAGGAACGATGTTCGGCAGTGGCGGTAATGCGTTGGTGACGAAGAAAATAGGTGAGGGCAAAAAACAAGAGGCACGAGAAGATTTTTCATTGTTGCTTTTTACATCGTTTGTCGTGAGTTTGGTTATATCGGTTTTGTGCTTTGTATTTTTAAAACCGCTTTTGAGGTTGCTTGGTTCTGACAATAATTTGATGACATATTGTATAGAGTATATGTATCCGATTTTGATAGCAATGCCGTTTACGATATTCGGTATGATGTTGTCAATGTCGTATATAACGATCGGAAAAGCACATCTCGGACTATGGATGTCGATACTCGGCGGTGTGATGAATATTTTGCTTGACTGGTTGTTTATAGCGATATTCAAGTGGGGCATTGCCGGTGCGGCTATTGCCACTTCAATAGGTTATGTTACAACTTCGATTATCGGACTTGTGTACTTCTTTATAAACAGGAAACATGAACTGTATATAGTTAAACCAAAATGGAGATGGCACACGATTATTAAAAGCTGTACAAACGGCTCGTCTGAAATGATTGGCGTGTTCGCAGGGAGTATCGTTGCGATTTTGTTTAATAATATTCTAATGCGTATGGCAGGTTCGGACGGTGTTGCGTCAATCACAATTATGCTTTATGTACAGGAACTTTTCAATGCGGTGTATCGTGGATACGCAACGGGTATTGCACCTGTTATCAGCTATAATTTCGGTCGTGATGATTCAGCGAGATTGAAGAAAATTCACTCAATCAGTACAAAGGTTATATTGCTTGCGTCGGTTGTGCTTACAGGCGTGTGTATCGTGCTTGCACCGACATTGGTTAAATTTTTTGCCGGTGATAATCAGTCTGTTCTTGAAATGGCGGTGCATGGATTCAGAATTTTTGCGATAAGTTGTTTGTTTGTCGGAATTAATGTGTATTCATCATCATTGTTTACCGCATTGAATGACGGTAAAACGTCCGCAATATTGTCATTTTGCAGAACTGTTGTTTTCTTGGTAGTGCCTGTGCTTGCACTTCCTATGATAATAGGCTTGGACGGCGTGTGGTGGTCAATGCCTATAGGCGAATTGCTGTCATTTGCAATGAGCATATATTATTTTAGAAAATTGTATTTTGGGAAAAGAATATAATAAAAGTTGTGACTATAAAAAAATAGTCATAATTATTCAATATAACACTGACAGTCCAATACTTTGCTGACAAAATATGATATAATTATTACAACAATAAACGTTAGTAATAAAAAATCAAGAAAGGTGTGAGTAGTATGGGCTTTTTAGGAGGTTTAGCTGCTGCTTTAATTGGAGCAGCAATAGATGGTAGTGCAGAGGAAGAAAGAGCGGAAAACGAAAGACGTAGAAAACAGCAAGAATATGAGCAGCAATTAGCATTAGAACAAAAACGACAAGAAGAAGAAAAAAGAAGACGTCGTCATGAAAATGCTACGTTAATTATTAATGGAATTTTTTCACTATTGGAATCTGTTTCGGAAAACAGTAATGATGAGAATAATCGTTAAAAACTTTTTGTGAGGTGTTATATAAAGTGTTACTTATGAAATTATCAGATTCAAATAAAAAATATTATTTGAACCTATCATTGTACTTGGCAAAATCTGATGGGATGTTCAGCGATGTTGAAAAAAAACTGATAGACACCCAGTGTGCTGAAATGGGAATAGATAACAACGGTTATAAAGAAGAATTAGATTTTGAGGAGTTGTGTCAAAAGATAAGAACTTCAACAACAAATAATGAGAAAAAGATTATTTTTATAGAATTGATATCGCTTGCCTTTGTCGATGAAGAATTTGCGGACGAAGAAAAAGAGTTTGTGGAACAGGTTAAAAAGATGTTAGAGATACCTGATGAAGTTGCAAATCAGGCTATTGATATTATTTCTAATATCGTGAAATATACCAAAACTTTGGAAGAGTTCGTTGAATGGTAATGTAAGTTATATGGAATTTTAGAAGGTAGATAATAATGAAGTTAATAAATGTTAAAGTATGTAAGAAGTGTGCGTTTTGTAAGTATTGGTATGACCCTACAAATACTTATGTTAGCCCTAAAACCCCTCAAATGAATATGTGGGAGTATGATAATAACGCAATGTGCACTTGTATTCAAAAAAATATTAAAGTGCCTGCATTTTCTGTATGCAATAAATATGAATGTAAAGTTCCTTTAATATGATTAATTATGGAAATAAGTCATTTTCACGGTGCGTGAAAATGGCTTATTTTATTTACTGATGTAGAATAGTGTTATTTATAAAAAATAGGTATTGATTTACTTCAAATAAATGATATAATGAAATCAAAACTTAATGCGGAAAGGATTATGGTATTATGAAAGCAAAATTGACAAAGCCGCCTATGGGGTGGAACAGTTGGGACTGTTACGGTGCGAGCGTTACGGAGGAGGAAGTAAGACGTAATGCGGAGTATATGGCGAAAAATTTAAAGGAGTTCGGTTGGGAGTATGTGGTTGTTGACATACAATGGTTTGAGCCGAACGCGAAAAGTGCGGATTACAACAAAGATGCACCGCTTATAATGGACGAGTATTCACGTCTTATGCCTGCGGTAAATCGTTTCCCGTCGGCAGAGGGGGGAAGGGGCTTTAAACCGCTTGCCGATTATGTGCACAGTCTTGGATTGAAATTCGGTATACATATTTTAAGAGGTATTCCGAAACAAGCGGTAAGACAGAACACAAAGATTTTGGGTACAACTCATACGGCGGCGGAAATAGCCGATTTCGGAAGTGTATGCGATTGGAACGGCGATATGTGCGGTGTTGATATGAGCCGTGACGGTGCACAGGAATATTATAATTCGATAATCAAAATGTACGCCGAATGGGGTGTTGATTTTATAAAGGTAGACGATATTGCAAGACCGTATCACAAAGCGGAAATTGAGGGTGTACAAAATGCGATACAGGCAAGCGGCTGTGATATAATTTTATCGCTTTCACCCGGTGAAGCACCGCTTAAAGAGGCGAAACACCTTAATGAATATGCACATATGTGGCGAATGACAGACGATTTTTGGGACGGTTGGGAACAGCTTAAAAAGATGTTTGACTATTGCCGTAATTGGTTTCCGTATGTGTGTGACGGCGGTTATCCCGACTGCGATATGCTGCCGCTCGGCAGAATAGGTATTCGTTCGCATGGCGGTGACAGAATGACTAATTTCACGCGTGACGAACAACGAATGATGATGACTCTTTGGAGTATGTTTCGTTCACCGTTGATGTTTGGCGGCGATATGGTGTATAACGATGAATTTACGCTGTCACTTATGACAAACAAAACGATTATCGAAATCGACCAAAACGGTTATGCAGGCAGAGAAGTTTACAGAAAAGGCAATGAAATCGTTTGGGCGGCAAACGGAAAAGACGGTAAATATTACGTTGCTCAATTCAATATCGGTGAAGAAGAAATTACCGCAAAAACCGATTTGGCGTTCGTGGGTATTATGCCGAACGAGAATGTAAAAATAACCGAAGTATGGGAAAATAAAAAGGCAGAACTAAACGATAATACAATCATTTCAACTGTTCCGCCGCACGGTGTGAAATTGTTTGAAATCGTGCTATAATAAGCATACGAAGTGTGCGATAATTGTACCTAACGCAATTCCGCCGATAATATCGGACGGATAGTGAATGTATAGATATAATCTTGAAAACGCAATGACACTTGCCAACAAAAATGCGGGATACGCAAACATTATATCAGTGTGCAACAAAACGGCTGCGGCAATGAATGATGACATAGTATGGCAAGACGGAAATGAATAGTCGTACGGTATCGGAATTAAAAGCGATACCGCACGGTTTATCCAACAAGGACGAGGACGGCAGATAATGTTTTTAAGTAAACAGTTGCCGATTAACACGCCCATAATAAGACCGACAAGTATGAGAACACCTGCTTGTCGGTATTTTTTATAACAGATTAATAGAAATGATATTGCTATCCAGATTATACCTCCGTCACCGAGTGATGAGCATTTTATCATTAACGAATCTAAGAATTTACAACGTAATTTATTTTGAATTAAGTCCAAAATCAGAAAATCAACTGTCTGTATCATAAAATCACACTTCTTTCTAAAATTCATTTGTTTTATAAGATGATTTTATCATACAAATGTAAAATCTGATAGCATATAAATCTAAAGAATTTTTAAAATTTTTATAAAGTGCGTTATTCTTGACAGCAAAATTTAACTAATATATAATGAAAATAAACAGCGAAAGGAGCGAGAAAAATGGGGTTTAGGACAACAAAATTAGGCGAGCGGGTATCGGTGGATACGAGGAAAATGTCAAACGGTGAAAGTGAACTTTTTGAATTTGACGAAGATACCAAGCCGTATTTTGTTGATTACACATTAACGGACTTTATTGTGAAAATGATAAATGAAAAACGTATAACAACGGCACAGATTGCGGATTTGAGTAATTTAGAGCCTAATTACATAAACAAACTGCGTATCGGGCAGATAAAGAAACCGTCACGAGATAAACTTTTGCAACTTGCGTTCGGATTATCGTTTACCGAAGACGAAACTCAACTGCTATTACGTTTGGCAGGACTTTGTGCATTGTATCCGAGATTTAAACGGGATTATATAATTATGACGTGTATAAGAGCAAACAAGAGTATTTGGGAATGTAATGACTATTTAATTGAAAACGGTGTAGATGGAGTGGTTACAGAAGAATAAAAATATTGACTTTTTATGTCAAAACAGGTATAATATTAATTAACTAAAACTATTTGGATATTCTATGCGATTAAGGGAGGTAAAAATGGGGGGCAAAAGGTCAATCATATCATTAATAATCGTCTGTCTTATAGGTTGTATGTTATGCGGCTGCGATAAAAAGCAGGATACAGAAAAAGAAATCGGCAAAAATGCACCTAAAATTGTGGTAGGCAGCGACAATTATCCTCCTTTCAATTATATGGACGAGAACGGAAATCCGACAGGTATTGATGTTGATATTGCTACCGAGGCTTTTAAAAGATTGGGCTACCGTGTCGAATTTGTAAATATTGAATGGGAAGATAAAAAGAATTTAGTTGAAAACGGCGATATAGATTGTATTTGGGGCTGTTTTTCAATCAAAGGACGTGAGAACGATTATAAGTGGACAAAACCGTATATGGTCAGCCGACAAGTGGTGGCGGTCAATAAAAGCAGTAATATATATTCTTTGAGTGACCTTGAAGGTAAAATTATTGCGGTTCAATCCACTACAAAGCCTGAGGAAATTTTTCTAAACCGTACCGACAGTAAAATTCCCGAAGTAAAAGAGGTGTTCAGTTTAGAGGACAGGGAGCAGATATACACATACTTGGGAAAAGGGTATGTTGACGCGATTTCGGCACACGAAACGGCGATAAGACAATATATGCAGGATTATGATATGGATTACAGAATTTTAGACGAGAGCATATTTGTTACGGGAATCGGTGCGGCATTTGCTATAAATGACGATAGAGGAATTGAAGAAAAATTATCCGAAAAGTTTGATGAAATGCAGAAAGACGGCACAATGGAGATTATCGTAAGCAAATATCTTTCCAATGCCTATAAGTATTTGGAGGTGGACAGTCTTGAATGATAAAAAGTTTGAAAATGTCCGCAGCGGTAAAAGTTTTTGGTATAAAGAAATTATATTCGGAATTATTTTTTTGATAATTGTATTTGTCGGTTCTGCACAGGTCGACAAAAAAGCAGCTAAATCTCAAGTCAATTCTACTATAAGCTATGTTAAAACTCAATGCTCAATATATGCAAGATACAATGACGCAACGGAAACAAAAACGCTTATGAGAGTTATAGTAAATACGCAACAGGTAAATCGAGATATAGAGTTTTGCGGTTCGGAGCTTGATGTGGAAGCGTTGAAAAAATATGCGTCTGAACAACGTCTGACAGGTATTATAGTAATGGACGAAAACGGCAAAGTCGAAGAAGAGTGCAGCAGTGACGGATTAAATTCCGAAAGCCTGAAAAAATATATACAAAAAACTGCAGTGCTTGACGTTGCTAAATATCCGAAAAAGACTTATACGGCACATATTGATTTTGCTGACGGTTCGTATGTCAACTTAGCGTCACAGGGAAGAATTGATAAAACAGGTGTGATAGTTGGATTTCATCATACTAACGCTGAGTATGCAAAAAATTATAACCTTACTGTGCAAAGTTTACTTTCGGGATATGATACATATCGTGACGGAATAATCGCAATAACAGACGGACACAAAATAGTGGCGTCTAACGATGAAAGTATGGTAGGTAAAAACGTTAAAGAAAACGAGGTTGTCAGAAAACTGAGAAATAACGGTAAAATCGGCAAATTGGTTAGAGTACAGAATAAGTTTGAAGGCTATTACGGCAGTATGGATAAGAGCAGAGATTACTATATATATGTGTATCTGCCGGAATGTACGGTTTTTGAAATTGTACCGAGAAATATACTCTATGCGCTTGCAATGTATATAACATTGCTTATTATTATCCAACTTATCAAGCAGAGTTCGGAAAGAAAGTACCTTGTTGAACAGAATAAACGTGAGAAGGAATACAAGGAAAAGCTTATGGAATCAGCGAAAAAGGCAGAACAGGCAAACACTGCAAAGACGGAATTTTTACAGCGAATGAGCCACGATATTCGCACGCCGATAAACGGTATACGCGGTATGATAGAGCTTGCGGATTATTACAGTGATGATTTGCAAAAACAGGAGGAATGTCGTAAAAAGATATGGGACGCGTCCGGATTGTTGCTTGAATTGATTAATGAAGTACTTGATATGGGTAAACTTGAATCCGGCGAAATTCTTCTTGAAGAACGTGAATTTAATTTAAAAAAGTTGCTTGGTGACATTGTTAATGTGGTCGAGAAACAGTCGAAAGAACATCAGCTTGAAATTGTTCAATGCGATTATCAGATTGAACATTGGAACTTGATCGGAAGTCCTATACATATAAAGCGTATGCTTATGAACATATTGAGCAATGCCGTTAAGTATAACAGGTACAATGGCAAGATTATACTTGATTGCCGAGAGGTGAGTTGTATCGGTAATGTGGCGCTGATTGAATTTATTTGTAAGGATACAGGTATCGGAATGAGTAAGGAATTTCAGGAACATATTTTTGAGCCGTTCGCACAGGAATTTAACAGTGCAAGAAGTTCGTTCGGCGGTACCGGTCTTGGTATGCCGATTGCGAAAAGCCTTGTTGAAACAATGGGTGGCAATATTGAATTTGAAAGTGAAAAAAATGTCGGAACTACTTTCAGATTGAAAATTCCGTTTAAGATTGATGATTGCGTTCATATCGAAGAACCGACAGAGGAAGAACATAATGTTTCCATAGAGGGAGTACGCGTGCTTGTTGCGGAAGATAATGACCTTAATATGGAGATTACGGAATTTGTGCTTTCATCAGTCGGCGCGGTGGTAATAAAAGCGTCAAACGGTCAAGAGGCAATAGAGATTTTTGAAAAATCTGAAGTCGGAGAAATTGACATTATATTGATGGACGTTATGATGCCGGGCGTTGACGGATTGGCTGCAACACGAATTATACGCTCAATGAGCAGAGAGGACGCAAAGACAATACCGATTATCGCAATGACTGCAAATGCGTTTTCGGAGGATCGTCTCAGAGCTGTTGAGGCAGGTATGAATGAACATCTTGCAAAACCGCTTGAATCGACTGTTATTATTAAAACGATTGCGAAATATTTGAAAGAAGAATAATAAAAAAGCAGATACTGTGTTGTATCTGCTTTTTTGTACATTATATACAAATAATTCCAATAAAAACTGTATAAAAGGTAAAAATTAACAAATGAGTATTTACAAATTAAGTAATATATGCTATTATATATACAGATAACAGGTAAAGTTATCCAAAAAATACTTAAATTATTTAATTTACAAAGGAGTGTGTTTACTATGTTAAAGAAAATTGTTTCAGGAATGTTGGCAGCGGGAATGATGTTGGCGAGTGTATCGGCATTTGCCTGTGATTGCGGATCGGAGTACAAAAAAACTTATGAGTATCCATACATCGGAAATGACAAGCACCAGGTAGCATACCGCTGCAGTAATCCGAATTGCGATGATCCGTTTACATTGGTAGGAACATACGATTGTACATACGAGTGGGTTGAATATGAAAATCCGGATACATGGTCAATTTCGTGGGTTCAAATGTGTACTGTTTGCGGACATATTAAAGATTAAAACAAAATAAATGCCACATCGAAAGATGTGGCATTTTTGATTGCAGATAAAGCCATAACTGTTTTATCTACAATTTGATATATGCTTTAATGTACAAAATATGATTAAGATTTTTGCACACAATTAACAAATTTGCCGAAAGGACTTTATTTTGTGTCTAAAATGTAGTAAAATATTCCTTGTAGCGTTGTAGAACAGTAGTCTGTAAAAAACAGAACAAAATTTTTATGTAAAACGGAAGGACGGAGAAAAATGGAACAAAATTTACATCAAACGCAAACTGTTACAGTTATTGCACTTATAATCTTTGCATTAATAATGATTGCAATAGGTATATTCAGTGCAAGAAAGACGAAAACAATGGACGGATTTCTGCTTGGCGGCAGAAAAATCGGTGCATGGGTAAGTGCTTTTGCATACGGTACGTCATATTTTTCGGCAGTTATTTTTGTAGGCTATGCGGGACAGCATGGCTGGAACATCGGTTTGGGCAGTATTTGGATAGGCATAGGTAATGCGATATTCGGCTGTCTGCTTGCGTGGATGCTTTTGGCAAAACGTACACGAACGATGACACATACTTTAAAATCAAAAACTATGCCTGAATTTTTTGAAGGGCGATTTAATTCAACAAAGATGAAAGTCTTTGCAGCAATTATTATATTCGTATTCCTTGTACCGTACAGTGCGGCGGTTTATAAAGGACTCGGCTCAATGTTCACAACGATTTTCCCAACGGTATCGGTTAATACCTGGATGCTTGTTATAGCTGTTTTGACGGCGATTTATCTTGTTCTCGGTGGATATGTCGCAACGGCATACACCGATTTTGTACAAGGTATAATTATGATTGTCGGAGTATTTGCAATGGTAGTTGCTATTGTTAAAAATCCGAACGTAGGCGGTTTTTCACACTTCTTCTCAAATCTTGCGTCTGTTGCCGATAACGGTGACAAGATAACGGGCGCTCAGCTTACAAGCTGGTACGGCGGAGCAAATTGGAAATTCCTATGCGTAAATATTTTGCTTACAAGTTTCGGTACATGGGGACTTCCTCAAATGGTTAGCAAATATTATGCGGTTAAAGATATTAAATCAATTCATAAAGCGACTGTTATTTCAACAGTATTTGCACTTATAATCGGTGCGGGTGCATACTTTGTCGGCTCACTTTCAAGACTTGTTTTGAATAACCAACTGCCTGAAGGCGGAGTTGACGCGGTTATTCCGAACACATTGCTTACAGCACTCGGTGACCCTAATATCGTAACAACAATCATTCTTGCGGTAATACTTATTCTTTTGTTGTCGGCGTCAATGTCAACGCTTTCATCAATCGTTTTGTCATCTGCATCGGCTATTTCGGTTGACTTAATTCCGGCAGTGAATAAGAATTACAGCGGAAAAAATCAAATGATTTTAACAAGAGCACTCTGTCTTTTGTTCGTTGCACTTTCATACATATTCGCAACGGGCAACATTACGATTATAGTAAATATTATGTCATTCAGTTGGGGCATAGTATCAGGCTGTTTTATCGGTCCTTACATATGGGGTATTTATTCAAAGAAAACAACAAAAGCAGGTGCCTGGGCAGGTATGATTCTTGGATTTTTGACTGTTGCGGTTACAACAATCGTGCTTACATCAATGAATACCGCAAGCTGTGATACTGTATACGAAGCATTCAAGCTTGCCGCAAAGAAAGCACCTGAAATGGGTGTTGCCGCAATGGCTGTGTCACTTGCAGCAGTGCCTGTTGTATCAATGTTTACAAAAAAATATGATGATAAATTCCTTGACGGAGTGTTTGCAAAGCCCGCCGACGAGGATTAAAAAGGAGATATTATAAAAATGCCAATTACTGAACTACTTGAAAAAAACGCACAAATGTACGGTGATGAGGTAAGCCTTGTGGAGATTAACCCAAAGGCTATGGAACACGCAAAGGTTACATGGAGAGAATACTCTCTTATCGAAACAAACCCTATGGAGGCAGGTCGTACCGAGATAACTTGGAAAGAGTTTGACAAAAGGTCAAACCGATTTGCGAATTTGCTTCTAAGCCGTGGTATTAAAAAAGGCGACAAGGTTGCTATACTTCTTATGAACTGTCTTGAATGGCTGCCGATATACTTCGGTATATTGAAAGCCGGAGCAATCGCTGTGCCGTTAAATTACAGATATACGGCTGAAGAGATTAAGTATTGCCTTGAGCTTGCAGAGGCTGACGTGCTTGTGTTCGGCCCTGAATTTATCGGCAGAGTTGAGGAAATAAGCGACAGAATACCGGGCGTAAAGCAGACGTTTTATGTGGGGGCGGAATGTCCTACATTTGCGGAGAGCTATGACTATCTTGTTAAATTTATGCGCAGCATTAAGCCTGATGTTGAAATAACTGACGACGATAATGCCGCAATATATTTTTCATCGGGAACAACAGGTTTCCCGAAAGCGATTTTACACGCACACAGAAGTCTTGTTCATTCCGCAATTGTTGAACAAAAACATCACGGACAAACTCATGATGATGTGTTCTTGTGCATACCTCCGCTTTACCATACGGGTGCAAAAATGCACTGGTTCGGGAGTCTTATTTCGGGCGGTAAAGCCGTACTTCTAAAGGGTATAAAGCCCGAATGGATTTTACAGGCGGTGTCGGAAGAAGAATGTACAATAGTATGGCTTTTAGTGCCGTGGGCACAGGATATACTTGATGCGATTGAAAGCGGTGAAGTAAAACTTGACAAATACAAACTTGACCAATGGCGATTAATGCACATAGGTGCGCAACCTGTTCCGCCGAGTCTTATCAAGAGATGGAAGAAGTATTTCCCTAATCATCAGTATGATACAAACTACGGCCTTAGCGAATCAATCGGACCGGGTTGTGTACATCTTGGCGTTGAGAATATACATAAAGTCGGTGCAATCGGTAAAGCCGGTTACGGTTGGGAAGTTAAGATTGTCGATAAAGACGGCAATACCGTTAAGCAAGGCGAAGTCGGCGAACTTTGCGTAAAAGGTCCGGGCGTAATGCGTTGCTATTATAATGATAAAAAGGCTACCGATGAAGTGTTAAAGGACGGTTGGCTTTTGACGGGTGATGTTGCGAAAGAGGACGAGGACGGATTTATTTACCTTGTTGACAGAGCGAAAGACGTTATCATTTCGGGCGGCGAAAACTTGTATCCGGTACAGATTGAGGACTTTTTAAGAAAACATGATGCAATTAAGGACGTAGCCGTTATCGGTTTGCCTGATACAAGATTGGGCGAGATTGCGGCGGCAATTATTGAATTAAAGCCTGACCACGTCTGTACGGAGGCAGAAATCGAAGATTTCTGCAAAGAATTACCGAGATATAAAAGACCGCATAAGTTTATTTTTGCAGACGTTCCGAGAAATCCTACGGGTAAAATCGAAAAACCTAAACTTCGTGAAATTTATTGCGGTGAAAGCGTTGTCGCAAAACAAATTGAAAATTAAGATTAATTCAAGGAAGGTGTCGCTATGACACCTTTTTTGTTGCAAAATTTTTGAGTTTGTATTATACTGTCTATAAATAATATGTGAAAAAGATGTGAGTTATAATGGTGGATTATGAAATTAAATATACAAATCGAAAAACACTTGCGATATACATAACGAAAGACGCAAGAGTGGAAGTGCGTTGTAACAAGCGTGTACGCAAAGTGGATATTGAACGGTTTATCTGTGAAAAAGAAAAGTGGATAAACGAAAAACTTGAATTGATGCGTAACAGAAAGAGCGTGTTGATTGGTAACGGAAGCAAGATTTTGTACTTGGGTAAAGAGTATGAAATTGTTGTTTCCGAAAGCAAAGAGGGTATGTACGACGATAAATTTTTTGTACATCCGAGCAGTGACGAAAGATACGTTTATATCGTTTTAGAGAAGTTTTATAAACAAAAAGCAAAAGAAATAATAGCCGAACGACTGCACAAATATGAGCAGATTATGGGCTTGTATTCAACCAAATTCGGTATAACGTCCGCAAATACAAGGTGGGGTTCGTGCAGCGGAAAGAACAGTATCAACTTCACTTGGAAACTTGTTATGGCGGATATTGATGTGATAGATTACGTTGTCGTGCACGAAATCGCACATATAAAAGAAAAAAATCACAGTTACCTCCACAAACGGCAACTGTGATCAGATGGCGCGTAGAATCGCCCAGACGAGTTACCGTTTTTTTATAACT